>ERZ835980.1905-NODE-1905-length-20895-cov-11.839971_pt1 | contig 20895 bp, 19 predicted proteins | sample MGYA00519943_ERZ835980 | MGnify/ENA primary metagenome ERZ835980 (study PRJEB31850, sample SAMEA3708791) | human gut metagenome | biome: human gut; feature: human-associated habitat; material: faeces | place: China | collected 2014 ... | reverse complement strand
GGTGGTTGATACGTTGCCGGTCAAAAAGTCGAGTTAATTACTGACAGCTATACTAGTATAATTTTACCCCTTCCATATCTCCGGTCATACGGAAGATCGCCCACTGGGCAATATTTACTGCATGGTCGCCTACCTTTTCCAGGTACTTTGCCATCATCAGATAATCCACCACACGATCAGCATCCAGATTCTGTTCCCGGATAGCCTGCATCATCTCTTTCTTCATATCGTTAAAGAGGTCGTCCACCACATCGTCATGCTCCACAACTTTTTGGGCATTCGCTTCATCTCCCTCCACGAAAGCCTCCACGGAATTATGGATCATATCCTTTGCCTCTTCCATCATTTTCAGAAGCAGCTTTTCCTGTTTTCCCTCGGAATTCATATTCCCCATCCGCAGATACAGCTCCACCATATCTGCCACATGATCACCGATCCGCTCAATGTCTGTTACAACCTTCAGTGCTGCACTCACCAGCCGCATATCTCTCGCCACCGGCTGTTGTCTGGTCAGCAGACTTAAGCACATAGCTTCAATGCTTCTCTGCATATCCACCATCTTGTGATCCGTATCCAGCAGAGTCTTTAAAATATCCTCTTTGTTCTCCCGCATTCCATATAGCATACGATCATAACTGATCTCTGCATGTTCTCCCATCTCCGATACTTTATTTTTCAAAGTCTCAAGATCCTGCTCAAATAATACTCTGGGTGACATCTCCCATTCCTCCTATCTTTTCATTCAAAATCAACCAAACCGTCCGGTGATGTAGTCTTCTGTCCGCTTATCTTTGGGTCTTGCAAAGATCTCGGAGGTTGCATTCTTCTCGACCACTTCTCCTACCAGGAAAAATGCGGTGTCATCCGATACGCGGGCTGCCTGCTGCATATTGTGGGTTACGATGACCACGGTGTACTTTTTCTTCAGTGTCTCCATCAGTTCCTCAATCTTCAATGTAGAAATTGGATCCAGTGCAGATGTCGGTTCGTCCATAAGCAATACCTCCGGGGATACTGCCAGGGCTCTGGCAATACACAGTCTCTGCTGCTGTCCGCCGGACAGACCAAGTGCAGATTTGTGCAGACGGTCCTTTACTTCTTCGAAGATAGCAGCACCCTGCAGGGAACGTTCCACGATCTCATCCAGTTCCTTTTTATCCTTGATGCCATGCAGTCTTGGGCCATAGGCGATATTGTCATAGATAGACATAGGGAAAGGATTAGGCTGTTGGAATACCATACCCACCTTTTTACGAAGCAATGTGGTATCTACCCGCTTATCGTAAATGTCCTCTCCGTCCAGGATCACTTTTCCTTCCACTCTGCAGCCGTCCACCAGATCATTCATCCGGTTCAGGCAGCGCAGGAAAGTAGATTTGCCGCAGCCGCTGGGCCCGATAAATGCGGTGATGGCATGGTCTGCAATCTCCATATTTACATTTTTCAGCGCGTGGTTCTCTCCGTAATGGAGATTTAAGCTTTCCACGGTTATTTTACTGTTATCCATAAGGTTACTCCTTCTTGTGATTTTTCTTACTCTCGTCTCAATTTATTTGCTGCCAGCTTGGTCAGCCGGTTCAGGATCAACACGATAATGATCAGAACGCAGCCGATACCGAAGGCGTTGTCGTACTGTCCCTTCTGCATCTGCAGATACAGTTCGATCGTCAGGGTACCGCCGGACTCCATTGCCTTGTGGGCCATCTTCGCCAGATTGTCCCCGAAAGCTCCGGTGAACTTTGGCAGCTTATAGTCGCTTCCTGCGGTAAATAAGAGTGCTGCGGATTCTCCTACAATTCGTCCCAGCGCCAGGATGATACCGGTGACGATACCCGGCATGGAAGACGGCAGAAGGATGGTACGGATCATATGCCATTTTGTGGATCCCATTCCCAGAGCACCGGTGCGATAGCTGTCCGGTACGGTTCGCAAAGCTTCCTGCGTATTTCTGGTGATCAGGGGCAGCACCATCAGTACCAGGGTAAAAGAACCGGTGAACAGCGAGTAACCAAATCCCAAAGTCTCTCCGAAGAAGATCATACCGAACAGGCCGAAAATGATAGAAGGAATACCGGACAGGGTCTCGGTGGTAAATTCAATGAGGGAAACCAGCTTGCCTGGTTTGGCATATTCATTCAGGTAAATAGCACTTCCCACGCCAATGGGTGTCGCGATCAACAGAGTGATCACGATGATGTACAGGGTATTTAACAGGTTGCCTGCAATACCCGTGGTCTGTTTTCTGGCACTGGTCACAGTCGTTAAAAAAGCCCAGTTCACAGTGTGGATGCCTTTTACAAAGACATACAGGATAATTCCCAGCAAAAGTGCCACCGCCAGTGTGGCGGAGATGTAAATCGCTGCCAGTAACAGCATGTCCGTGGGGCGTTTTCTTTTTACATATAAGGTGTCTTTATTCATTGTCGTCCGCCCCCTTTTTCAATATTTTATTCAGTACTACATTAATGATCATAATGAATACAAACAACACCAGTCCGATGGTAAACAACACCTGTCTGTGCAGTCCGGAAGAATATCCCATCTCGCTGACAATGGCTGTGGTCAGGAATCGCACGGAGTTAAAGGGCAGGGGCACATTCACACTGCTGCCGGATACCAGCGTGATCGCCATAGCCTCACCGATAGCTCGTCCCACACCCAGAACGATAGCGGTCACAATACCGGATTTGGCTGCCGGAAGGATGGACCGGAAAATGGTCTGCACGTGGGAAGCTCCCAGTGCCAGGGAGGAGGATTTTATTCCGGCGGGAACGGCGCGTATGGAAGTCTCGCTGATATTGATCACCGTGGGCAGGATCATGATCGCCAGTACGATCACTGCGGACAACAGGTTCGCACCTCCGGTGAACTGGTGTGTCGTGGATCCCTGGAAGATCAGTCTTTCTAATTTATACATGAGAGGATTCAATAAGTAGATTCCCAGCAGTCCGTAGATGACGGAAGGGATGCCGGCTAACAGTTCTACCGCAGGCTTTACAATGGCTGCTAAGGATCTGGGTGCCACCTCTGCCAGAAATACCGCTGTCAGTACGCCGATGGGCACACCCAGTAAAATCGCCAGAGTCGTACCGATGATGGAGGTCAGAATAACCCACAGAATACCGAATTTCGGATCTGCTGCCGTCGGCATCCATTCGGTGCCGAACAGGATCTCTCCCAGACCCACTTTTAAAATGGAGGGGGTACCGCTGATGATCATATATAAGGTAATGGAAACTACCGCCAGTACGGCGAAGAGGGCACAAATGGTAAATACTATTTGTGCCACAGTTTCCACAACCGCTTTGTTTTTTCTTTTTCCCATTACGGAAGCGTGTGTTCCACTATTCATCGCTTTTTTTCCTTTTTCTGTGTCAGGCTATTACTTTACAGTGATCAGACCAACTTCGGAAGCAACCTGCTGTCCTTCGTCACCCAGTACAAAGTCGAACCATGCCTGTACCAGATCGTTCTGCCCGGAGATTTCACCCTTGGTAGCCATTACGAAAGGTCTGCTTAAGAAGTAGTTACCGGCCTTGATGTTCTCTGCGGTAGCTTCTACACCTTCCAGGGAAAGTGCCTTAACACTATCATCCAGAGCATCCAGGGAAGCATATCCGATAGCTCCGGGAGTAGATGCTACTTTAGCGATCACTGCACCGGTGCTGTCCAGTTCGTTTGCATATTTGCAGGCATCCTGCAGGTCAACCAGCTCTTCAAAAGCTCCTCTGGTACCGGAACCTGCCTCACGGCCGATTACGATGATAGGCTCATCTGCGCCGCCGACTTCTTTCCAGTTGGTAATTGTGCCATTGTAGATGTTAGTCAGCTGTTCTTTGGTCAGATCTGCTACTTCGTTAGCAGGATCTACGCATACGGCAATACCATCGATTGCTACTACGTTCTCTACAACACCCGCTGCCTTTTCCTCATCCTTTAAGCTTCTGGAAGAGTTACCGATATCTGCGGTTCCGTTGGTAACAGCTTCGATACCCGCACCGGATCCTACGAATTCAGCAGTTACGGTTACATCAGGATATTCTTCCATGAAAGCTTCACTCAGTGCATTGGCTAACTTCTCCATAGAAGTACTTCCCACCATGGAAAGGTTGCCGGACAGATCTGCGGTGGTCTCAGCAGGTGCTGCTTCACTGCCTGCTGCCACAGTGCTTTCTGCTGCGCTGCTCTCTGCTGTGGAAGGCTGTGCTGTGGTTGCATCACTGTTACCGCATGCAACCAATGTAGTTACTGCTAATATTCCTGCCCCGATCAGAGCTAATAATTTGCTGTGTCTTACTCTCATAATAATGTCCTCCATGTGTTTGTTTTTCTTTCTCTTGATTACGCAATCATACTAACATGAAGGAAATTCACATAATATCACAGTCCGGTAATTTATTTGTAAGATTTAGGTAAAAAGGTGAGCCGTCAAAATGGCGACGGATGCGTAGCAGACGCTTTTATGAATGCAGCGTGGGCTGAACGTAAATCAGATGCTCTCCAGAATTCCGTCAGCAATTGCCCGGGCGATCTCGTCAAAGCGGCTGTCAAAGAGTTCGTTGTCCGCATCCGTATTGATAAATCCCACTTCTACCAGCACTGCCGGCATATTTGTGCTGTTCAGCACCACCAGATTCGGTCTTTCATTCACTCCCAGATTCACGAATCCCACCTGCTCCAGTCCGGCATTGATGTTGTACGCCATCCTGGCTGCCGCCCCATAGCGGTTGTAGACCAGACTCTCCACTCCGCTGTACTGGTTCGGATAAGGACTGGAATTGCGATGGATCGAGACAAAATAATCTCCTCCCACCTCATTTCCCTCCTGCGCCTTCTGATAAGGAGACTCGTAGATATCTGTGGTCCTGGTGTAATACACATCCACTCCGTTTTCTTCTAAGATGCTTCCCACCGCCAGTGTCAGCGCCAACGCATCCTCACTTTCTTTTCTTCCCTTATACGTGGCCCCGGGGTTTGCACCACCGTGCCCCGCATCCAATACGATCAATGGCATAAAAAAGCTCCCGCATATCCTTTTGTTTCATGATATGCGGGAGTTTCTCCATTTAGATATTTATTTTAAAAGTGCTGCCGTCACTTCCTGAGGGATTACAAATTCCGGTGCTCCCATAGAACCGGGAGCCACTTCGTATTCATCAAATGCTATGACCAGTTCTCCCCTTTCATTGAAATAAAAATTCGTCTGTTCCGTGATCCCCTGAAAATTGAATTCCGGCATATCGTCATTATCCAGGAAATAGATCACGCCTTCGTCCGCCGCCATCTGTTCCTTCATCTGGGTCTTAATGTTCTCGCTGATCGCGGAAATATAGTCACTCCCTTCTGCAAACAGATCTGCCAGTGTCACCACATTTCCCGTCTGTTTAGCAATCGTATAAAATTGATTATGTTCATAGCCGCTGGCCTCCGTCTCCAGGGCACTCAGCTTCACTGTATAATACAGTGCATTATCTGTAACAACCTCCTGTGTTACATGCAGTCCATGATACCCTTCCTCGGATAAGGTATCCTCGAACTGACGGATCAGTTCCTCTACCGTAGCCTCCATATCCTGATTGACCGCTTCCACACCGTCTTCCGACAGCTTCGCCTCCGCAGCCTCCTGTCCGACACCGACTCCTTCCACACTTTCTGCAGCTGTGCCCTCCAAAGTGGCAGCACCGACTGCCACCTCTCCTGCGGGAACACCTTCTCCCGCATCTTCTCCATAAGAGATCTGTGCAAGTTCTACTTCGGCATCATGGTTATCATCGCTGTAATTGTACTGCCGCACCGTCACCAGTCTAAAAAAGCCTCCCAGCACCGGAATATTTTCCATGGCATGGGCGATCTGCATATTGGTATTTGGCAGTGCGATCAACACGATCACAGCTGCCGCTGCCGCAGTCCATGCGGAACGTCTTCGGACACGCTCCGCTCTTTTTTTCTCCATCCGGGCTCTGTCGATACCTGCCTGCAGCCGTTCCCGTCCCGCTTCGGGTATTGTCATATTCTCATACTCCTCTTTTAATTGTTTTAATTGTTCCTGTTCATTCATATCTATTCTCCATCTGTCCGGTCTGTTCGGACCGTTCATGTTATCTCTTCTTATATCTTCCTATATCTCTTTGCCTGTATCTGTCTTATGTCCTGAATATATCGATGTAGGTGGTCATTTGTTCAGCCTGTGCTGCCTTCGAGGTTCAGTCGCAGCTTTTTCATCACCCGGTACAGTCTGCTCTTTACCGTGTTCAGGTTCTCATCCAGTATCTTCGCGATCTCCTCCAGCTGCCTGTCCTCAAAAAATCTCAGAACCACAATGGCACGATCCTTCGGGTCAAGATTTTCTATAGCACGTTTTAAATCAATATTTTCATAGATATCTTCACTTGCCGCCTGGATCTCCTCCACATCCGCGCTCTCCTTCCGGTTGCGCAGGAAGCTGCATGCCTCGTTGACCACGATCCGGTATACCCAGGTCTCCACGTATTGCGGCTCCTTCAGGCTGTCACTTTTTAAAATGGCTTTATAGGCTGCTTCCTGTACAATATCCAGCGCGTCCGCTTCATTATGTACATAACTATAAGCAAGACGGTAATACTTCTCATACCCCTCCGTCAGGGCACGCTCCACCGCCTGTTCTTTTTTTCTGTCTGACATATGTCCATTCCTCACTTTTATGAAAACTGCATGCAATCATTTTCTCTGATGTTCATTTTATCACATATTCTTCTTAAGCTTTCTATTATTTTGACGCTGTATTCCCACAAAAAGTTTCACCGGCAAATCAGAAAAATATTCCCAACAGCTTCGGCTACACAAAGGATCCCGGGCTGCTCACCCGGGATCCTTTGAAAAGAGATGTATGAAACTATGCGTTGCATTTGTTCCTGTCGATCCGAAATGTAAGCTCTTACATTTCGAACCATGATTATTTTACCATTATTTCGACTATTTGGCAAACAAATTTCCATCAGTTGCGACTTTTTCGCACTTTTAGCCAAAATCACGCCTTCTTTTTTGTCTAATCCTCATATTTGAAGTAGTCAAAATCCGCTGCTTTGCGGCTTCCACAGCCTCCGTTGTTGGCATAGATGCCTACCAGCGTACCGGTATGGCGCTTGGGATCATCGGGAACACCCTCGTCACAGAGGTAAATGCAGTTCTCCAGAACTCCGACCTGCTCCCAGTTCTCTCCGTCATAGCTGTAATAGAAAGTTCTGGTCAGCTTCTCCACCACTACTTTCAGATACACAGGGCCTTCCTTCACCTTGTCCACTTCCGCCACCAGTTCCTCGCCGTGATTGCGGTTGATGACCAGCTGAATCTTCCGTCCGCCCTCATAGCACAGAGCGCATCTGGCATAGGTGGCTGTGCTGTAGTAGCAGGTCAGTCCGGCCTGTTCTCCGTCCTTATCCGGGTAGAACTCCAGCTTCGTCTCCGCCACATAGGACAGCTCCTGTTCTCTGCGTAACAACGTATTTTTCGCGCGGATCTCATTCAGTTGTCCGTCTCTGGTCCAGATCCGGAAGAAACCGGGACGTTCCGTCAGTGACCAGGAACCGTTATCCGGATTGCGTACGAACTCCCATTCCAGATTCAGTTTTGTATCATTAAAGTCATCGAACAGATTTCTCTCATAAATGCACTCGGGAAGGTCCGGTGCAGCCTGTGTCAGACTGGGACCTTTTCCCTCGTTGACGGTAAACCATCCATCCTCCGTCCACTGTACGGGATCCAGTGCCGACTCTCTGCCTACAGTCGTGTAATTCCCCTGATTGGGTCTTCCACAGAGATAATAGCACCACCACTGACCGTTCTGATCCTGTACCAGCTTGCCGTGACCGGCTCTCTGGATGGGTGCAGCGGGATCCTTCTGACGCATAACCGGATTATAGGGAGAGCACTCATAAGGGCCGTAGAAATTTTTACTTCTTCCCACATTGATCCCATGGCCGTAACCGGTGCCGCCCTCAGCCACAATGGCGTAATAATAGCCGTCCTTTTTCATGATATGGGGACCTTCGGAGCAGCGCTCGCCCGTGCCTTCCCATGCGGTCTTCGCCGGACCCGCCACTGCCAGTCCATCCGCCGTCAGGGGAACTGCCTGTGCTGCCTTGGCAATGATCATATATCTGCTGCCGTCATCATCCACAAACAGGGACGGATCAATATCGTCCACTTCCAGACATACCGGCTTGCTGTAAGGGCCTTCCGGCTTATCGGATACCATCACCAATTGTCTTCGCATCACATTATTGTCACGCTTGCCGTCCGCATTCAGACGCAAAGTTACATAAACATAGTATTTTCCGTCCACATATTCTATATCCGGTGCCCAGATGCCGTGGGAATCCCGGATGTCACTAATGTCCAGCCACTCCGGATTCGTGATGGCATGGCCGATGATATGCCAGTGAACCATATCCCGGGAATGGGAAATGGGGATTGCCGGAAAATACTGGAAGCTCGAATTCACCATGTAATAATCGTCACCGACACGGATCACAGAAGGATCCGGGAAAAAGCCTCGCTGTACAGGATTGTGATAAGTTCTGGGTTCGTTCATAGGAATCTCCTTTTGCATATAATCACAGTGTTTTGTTCCTGCTCTCAGTGTATTCTTTACGGGCTCTTCTGTCGTGCCAGTTCTGTTTTCAATTTGTGACATATATTGCAGCCATTGCCGTGTTTTTTCTTATCGCATCAAGAGTTTTCGTGCCCTATTTATTCCATAATAGAGTACTGCATCCACTCATACAAAAGCTTCGTACCTTCCATGATCTCAGGGGGCAACAACGCCCTGGCTACCAGTTTCAGTTCGTCGGATTCGATGTCCGTTCTGCGAAGGTGGGCGTAATCGCCGTCAATGCTTTCTACGATATACTCAAAACGATTCATTGCAAAGTCTCCTTATTAAATATGCACTAAAATATATCCATCCTGCAACGATACGGACCCATCCGCCGGCCACTCCGGCATGGTATCGCCGATCGTCCTGGCCTGCTCCAGTATCTCAGGATCTGTAACCTGCGGGAAAGAATGTCCGTGCATCTCCAGAAAATTCATCATCTCACGGTTCGTTCCGTCAAATGCATCAAATGCCCACTGAATAAAAGGATAATTAGCCTCTCCCGTAAAACAATATCCCTGGGGTGCGAAATATTTTTCTTTCAGATGAGGATCTACTTTGTCTGTAATTGCTGCGATCAAACGGTACTGCCATGAGCCATAGGAAACATAATAATCCTCCACCAGACTATACGGGGTGCTGTAATGTCCTGTAAAGATCACCGGTGTGCTCTTCCCATAATCACGTTCTATTTCCAATGCGATCTCGGTCAACACTTCTTTTGTATTCAGGTATTTGTTATAGTCTACATAAAAAGCCTGATTCAACGCAGCCGCCTGATTATATATGATGATTCCCGCCAAAACAAGATATGCCGGTCTAAGCCAAGGCAGGGCTCTTCGTTCTGAAAAAAACAGATAGAGCAATAAAAAACCGATACCTGTAAAAAAGGGCATATACTGACAGGAGCGATACAATGTCACTCTTCCTTCTACAATGGTCAGGAGAAAAGGTGTAATCATCATACCCATCAGAAGAAGAAGATACCATATATCTTTTCTTCGTATTCCCAGCACTACGGCAATCATGCCCAAAACAAAAGTTGCAATCACATATCCCAGTATGGGCAAATATACCACTGCATTCACATAATACACAATCCAAAATCTTTTTAGTAACATCCATAATTCCTGGATCGGTTGATTCGAGCCGAATATTTTCAAAACTTCAGTAATACTCCGCTGATTCATAAAGCCTACCATATCCTGTAACCGGAACACCTGTATCATAACTTTAAGGATTACAGATCTCAAGATTATAACTCCCAACGTGATCGATGCACCTATGATTAACTGGCCTATCACATATCCGCTCTTTAATCTTCTGTTATCTGTAAAAGCGCGTAAATATAAAAGTAGCAATATGCCTATGATAAACAGCAGCAACATAGACTCATAACATCCTATCGCCACGGTAATGCATATAAGACTTCCAAGATAATATTTTATAGCACTTTTACGCGTCCCGGACCATTTGTCCATTCCGCTCCAAAAACATATCAATGCCAACGCTGAAAATACATATCCAATATCCACTCCGTCATGGTAGTAGTATACATACACTTCACTAATGATCGGATTGGATATGAATATGCAGGAAAATATGATATACCCTGTCAGTCCCACCTTGCGACCGAATATTCTGCGGAAAAGAACACAAAACAAGGTTGCACTGATACACAATAAAATAACGCCGATCAGTTCCATCATAAACGGCGAGAAGTCAGACAAATGAAATATTTTATTTATCAGATAGATGAACCATCTTCCCATTACGACTTCCAGTCCATCCTCCAAATACAGCGAAACAGCCGTATCATCTATTCCAATACTTGGATGCGTCATTTCAAACCCATACCCGCATATAGCAGTCAGGCATAAAATAATTACATATATTTTTTGTTGAAAAAAATATTGAAATTCCTCCCACAGTTTTTTCATGTTTTTTTCTCCGCCTTTGTTCTTACTTTATCCCAGTGTAAAGGATTTTTCCATCAACGTCAAGAACTGTAGTGGATTACGCATCCTCATTGATATCCTCGATAAACACCTAGAAAAAACAAATGCCACACCCGAGGAATTCGACGCAGCAGCGGCTTATCGCATAAATTGCTTCGCAATTCATGCGATATCCGCTGGACTTCGTCATATCCGTGACATAAAAAGTACCCGACCTCTCAAGCAAGCTTGGAGATCGGGTATTTTGCACATCCACGTTTATATCTTCGAAAATCGCTCTGCTTCGCAGAGCACGTGCTTCGCACTTATGATTTTCTCGATAAACACCCATAAAAAACAAATGCCACACCCGAAGGTGTGGCGCTTGTTTTTTCTATGGGTGTTTACATCATTCCGCCCATACCGGCTCCACCGGCGGGCATTGCAGGAGTCTCTTCCTTGATGTTAGCTACAACGCTTTCGGTAGTAAGCAGTGTGCTTGCTACGCTGGTAGCGTTCTGCAGGGCACTTCTGGTAACCTTTGCAGGATCCAGGATGCCGGCACTTACCATATCTACATATTCCTCTTTCAGAGCATCGAAGCCGACACCGACCTCAGACTCACGTACCTTATTGATGATAACGCTGCCTTCCAGTCCTGCGTTTGCTGCGATGTGATACAGCGGAGCTTCCAATGCTTTCAGGACGATGCCTGCACCGGTCTTCTCATCACCTTCCAGAGTAGCTGCCAGTTTGGCAACTTCCTTGGATGCATGAATGTATGCGGAACCACCGCCACAGATGATGCCTTCCTCTACGGCTGCTCTGGTAGCTGCCAGCGCATCTTCCAGGCGAAGCTTAGCTTCCTTCATCTCGGTCTCGGTAGCAGCACCTACACGGATGACTGCTACGCCACCGGACAGCTTAGCCAGTCTCTCCTGCAACTTCTCTCTGTCGAAATCAGAAGTGGTCTCTTCGATCTGCTTCTTGATCTGTGCGATTCTGGACTGCAATGCTTCCTTATCGCCTTCACCGTCTACGATCACGGTGTTCTCTTTCTGTACCTTAACGGATTTTGCACGACCCAGCATATCCATTGTGGTATCCTTCAGCTCATAACCAAGCTCGGAACTGATTACGGTACCGCCGGTCAGAATTGCGATATCCTCCAGCATAGCTTTTCTTCTGTCACCATAGCCGGGAGCCTTAACAGCTACTACATTGAAAGTACCACGCAGCTTGTTGACGATCAGGGTGGTCAGTGCCTCGCCCTCTACATCCTCAGCGATGATCAACAGCTTAGCGCCGGACTGAACGATCTGCTCTAACAGGGGCAGGATCTCCTGAATGTTGGAGATCTTCTTATCAGTGATCAGAATATAAGGATTATCCAGAACTGCTTCCATCTTATCCATATCGGTTGCCATGTAAGCGGAGATATAACCTCTGTCAAACTGCATACCTTCTACCAGATCCAGTTCAGTCTGCATGGTCTTGGACTCTTCAATGGTGATAACACCGTTGTTGCTTACCTTCTCCATAGCATCTGCAACCAGCTGTCCTACTGCTTCATCTCCTGCGGAGATTGCTGCTACTCTTGCGATGTGCTCCTTACCGTTTACCTTCTGGCTCATCTTACCGATGGTTTCTACTGCACATGCAGTTGCTTTCTTCATACCTTTTCTCAGGATGATGGGGTTAGCACCTGCTGCCAGGTTCTTCATACCTGCATTTACCATAGCCTGTGCCAGAACGGTTGCGGTTGTAGTACCATCACCGGCTACATCGTTGGTCTTGGTAGCTACTTCCTTTACCAGCTGTGCACCCATGTTCTCGAATGCATCTTCCAGCTCGATCTCTTTTGCAATGGTAACACCATCGTTGGTGATCAGGGGTGCACCGAAGGACTTATCCAGTACTACGTTTCTTCCTTTGGGTCCTAAAGTTACTCTTACGGTATCTGCCAGCTGGTTAACACCAGCCTCTAATGCTGCACGGGCTTCTGCGCCGTATTTAATCTCTTTTGCCATAATAATCAGCCTCCAATTTATTTGTTCTTAGTCTTAATTTCTTTTCAAATTTTGCTTTTACTGAATAATTGCAAGGATGTCGCTCTGCTTTACGATGATGTACTCTTCGTCATCCAGCTTTACTTCGGTTCCGGAATATTTGGAATAGATGACCTGATCGCCAACCTTAACTTCCATCTTGACTTCCTTGCCGTCTACAACACCGCCGGGGCCTACTGCTACGACTTCTGCCTGCTGGGGTTTCTCCTTATTCTGACCGGGGAGTACGATACCAGACTTGGTAGTCTCCTCTGCAACTAACTGTTTTAATACGACTCTGTCACCTAACGGTTTCAAATTCATGATAACTGCCTCCTTAATAGCTATTTAAAAATATTATTACTCGTTTTCATTTGTTAGCACTCATTTTTATCGAGTGCTAATTGCTATAGCTTATATTAGTTTTATATGCCCAGTTTTTCAAACGTATTCACAACTATTTAAAATCTCTATTCTCATTTTTTCTCTTATTTTCTCATTTTATCTTTCATTTTTATATAGCATGAGTGAAAATGCGATTTAATATTTCGTTTATAATTATAAAAAAGAATCTCGCTTATTTCCTATAAATTAAAAAACAGCCCGATGCTATCACCGGACTGTTTCCCATACTTACCTATAAAATTGATTTACTTTATGCTGTTTTGGCATCGTCATGGTATTTCTGCCACTTCTTCTTATAAATAAAGTAACAGGGAATTCCTACGAATACCATTCCACCTAAAATATTACCGATGGTAACGGGAATAAAGTTGTTCAGACTGTGAAGTATCGTCAGTCCCTGAATCTGCTCTGCCGTCAATCCGTATGCTTCCTGTGCTTTCGCCACGTAAACAGGATTCTGCGCAGCCATCATGCCAACGGGAATGTAGAACATATTTGCAACGCAGTGTTCGAAGCCGCCGACCACAAACGCCATGATCGGGAAGAAGATCGCCCAGACCTTACCTACGATATCCGTAGCTGCCACTGCCATCAGGATAGCAATACATACCAAAATATTACACAGAATGCCTGAGGTGATTCCCTTCAGGGGAGAAATGCCCACTTTGCCGACTGCCACCTTGATGGCATAGGCACCCAGCAGCCCTCCGGTGTAATCCAGATTACCGGAAAAGTAGATCAGGGTATCAATGATCAGGGCGCCGATCAGATTGCTGAAGTACACCACGATCAGGTTGCGGATACATTCGAACCACGTTACCTTTTTGCCAACCACATCCATGACGATCAGGCAGTTACCGGTGAAAAGCTCTCCACCTACAAATACAATGATCATCAGTCCCACGGGGAAGATAATACCTGCCACAAATCGTGCCAGCCCTACATTGTCAATGGCATGTGCCGCGGTGCTGCTGGTGGCTCCGCCCAGCGCGATAAATGCACCCGCCATAATACCTAACAGGATCATCTTGCCTAAAGGAAGATGGGCTTTACCTTCTCCGGCTTTCATGTTGGTATCAATGACTTCTGACGGCGTATTAAAATGCTGTTCCATATAACCCTCATTTCTGCACAGCTCTCATCTGCTGTACTCTCTTAACTCATTTATTCCTTATATTACACTACTTTCATGATAGTAAGCAAGATATTCACTCCATGTATCTGATTATATACATTTCTGTTTTCAAAGTGGAATCTCGTTTACAAAACGGGAAACTCGGATGACTATTGAGCAGCGTCTGATTTTGTCGACAAAGAGTCTTTTTTTGTAATTTTTTTGCCTTTTTTTGCAAAAAAATGCTAGACAAAAGCCAAATTGTGTACTATACTAAACTTGTTCGGTGAGAGCCGAACCGCTTATATAAGTAGATTTCCGGAAGAATTCCCCTTTTACACAATTAAAGTGGCTGCAGGTTTCCCGCCTGCGGCTGCTTTAATTGTGTTATAAGATAGTTTTTAAGCTTTGCTTTAAAATTGCAAAAGTTTTTGCAAAAATTTAAAATTTTCACTTGCTAAGTGATAAGTATCTATGCTATAATAGCTTTCGTCAGTGGTTCAGCTGATACAATTTCATAGGGGAATAGTACAGCGGTAGTGCGGCGGTCTCCAAAACCGTTAACGGGGGTTCGATCCCCTCTTCCCCTGCTTTTAAAAGTCGATGTTATCGGCTTTTTTTATTTCTGATTTTAGATACAATTTCACCCCGGCACGACGTGATTCATAGATCTGCGCCATGCCGGGGTGTTGTCTTTACAGCTATATTGTTATATCTCCTCTTTCTCCGAATCCGGTGCGATCACAGATCCGATGGCGGTCGCGTAATCAGAGTACTCCGGAATGCTGATCTTCACATCCCACAGGCTCTTGAAATCCTCGATGATCTGGCGGCACTCGAAGAATTTAGTCAGTCCGCCGATCAGGATATACTCTTTGATGCCGGTGCTCATAGATGCCAGGATTCCTGCCTGGCAGATATTCTCGATCACCATATGTACAATACCTGCCGCGATATCCTCCGGTTTGGACTGGGCATCTGCCTTACCAAAATTAGAAGCCGTCACATCCAGATTCAGGCCCGGCAACTTTTCTTTGGCCAGATCTGCGATCCGCAGGTCGATCTTCGCCACATCACCCTTACGGGACAACGGCACAATTTCATGAATGTCGCCGGTATTCAGCATGATCGAGGACAGTCCACAGATCGTTCCGCCTCCTAAGCCGACACCACCCAGGTGCTTCATCTCCTTCTCCGTCACTTTGACGAAGAAGCTTCCGGTACCCATACTGATGACAATGACTTCCTTTTTATCCGTAAGATAATATCCTCCGGTACCTGTAGCGACGAATTCATCCACTTTATAGGTAGGACGATCATATACCGCTTTCTCCACATATTTGCTTCCCACACCGGTGATATAGACTCCTTCCACATCAGCCAGTTCCAGATTATTCTCATACAGATATCTTCCGAATGCACCATAGAGAGATGCCACCTGGCTATCTGCCTTGACCGCCATGGGCGGAAGCATATGTTCTCCTTCAAAAGCTACGATTTTTGTCGTACTGCTACCGATATCGATTCCTATTTTGACAGGCATGTTTTCAACCTCCTCATATCACTTAACTGTTCATCGTCTCATTTCCAGATACATTTCCACAGTTCGAGACCGTCAGCCAAACACTTTATCCACAGCATCCTGTACAGAACTGACGCCAATGACCCTGATCTTACTTCCTTTTTTACACTCTTCCAACGAGACAAGCGGCACCACACATTCTTCGAAGCCCAGCTTCTCTGCCTCTGCCACGCGTTGTTTTGCCATGCTGACTGCCCGGACCTCGCCGCTTAATCCCACTTCACCGAAAGCGACCAGTTTCGGATTCAGTGCCTTATTCCGGAAGCTGGACAGAATCGCCAGCACGATTCCCAGATCGATCGCCGGTTCCTGGATCTTGATACCACCGGTGATATTCACGTAGGCATCACAGGAAGATAATTGCACTCCGGAACGTTTCTCCAGCACTGCCATCAGGAGATTTACACGGTTGAAATCCGTACCGGTGGTCTGTCTTCTGGAAATTCCGAAATTGCTGTGGCACACCAGCGCCTGCAGTTCGATCAGAAGCGGCCTGGTGCCCTCCATAGTACATGCCACCACAGAGCCACTGGCATTCTCCGGCCGTCCGTTCAACATATATTCCGAAGGGTTCTTCACCTCCGCGAGTCCCGTCTCCCGCATCTCGAAAACACCGATCTCGTTCGTGGACCCGAAACGGTTCTTCACCCCACGCAGGATACGGTAGGAAGCATGTCTGTCCCCTTCAAAATAAAGTACCGTGTCCACCATATGTTCCAACACTCTGGGTCCCGCTACGGTTCCTTCTTTTGTTACATGTCCCACAATAAAAATAGAAATCCCCAATCCTTTTGCCAGTTGCAACAGGATGCCTGTGGATTCCCGCACCTGTGATACGCTTCCCGGTGCTGCAGATACATTTTCATTATACATGGTCTGAATGGAATCTATGATCACGATCTCCGGCTTGCTCCTGCGGATCACTTCGCCGATGATGTCCAGATTCGTCTCACACAGCAGGAGCATATGTTCCGAAAATGTGCCAAGCCTGTCCGCCCGCATCTTGATCTGTACCTTGGATTCCTCTCCGGAGATATACAATACCTTATGTCCGGCCTCTGACAGATTGTGACACACCTGAAGCAGCAGGGTAGATTTACCGATCCCCGGATCGCCTCCTACCAGAGTCAGGGAACCCTGTACGATTCCGCCACCGAGCACCCGGTCCAGTTCTTTGATCCCGGTGAGTGTCTTGTTCTCCTCACGGATTGCGATTTCAGATAATACACAGGGTTCGGAAGCCTCTCTGCGCTCTCTTCTGCTCCCGGTGCCGGTGTTTTTCAATACCGTTTTATCTATCGTCTCTTCCACGAAAGTGTTCCACTCTCTGCAGCCGGGGCATTGTCCCAGCCATTTCGTGGATTCATAGCCACAGTTCTGACAGAAAAAAACGGTGGCTGTCTTACCTTTTGCCATGCTCTCTCCTCAATCGTTATAAAAAAGAGCCCAGACACGAAGTACTACAATATCCTCCGTGTCTGGACTCCTTTGCAGTGCGCCTTTACGCCTCTACGATCTTCACAGGTACTTCCCCTGCTGCTTCCAGTTCTACACTCAGGCTCAGCTTGCCGCCAAGTCCGGTCTTCATGGTTCCTACGTTCTTACCGTCAATAAATACTTCGTACTCGGTGTCGTCCTTTAATCCTACTGTGATCTGGGAATCTTCATCACCTTCTACGATGAATTCTACACTGTTATCGGACTCTTTGAACTCCAACACACTGGTTCCGGGAACAGATTCATATAAAAACATACCGTTCTTCTCCAGCTTTGTCATCTCATTGTAGGTCTTAACCTTCAGCAGATCCCCTGCATGCTCATAATCTTCTACCTTTGCCTTCTTGGCCAACTTATGATTACCAAAGCTGATAGATCCGTCTGCTTCACTGCGAAGTATTTCTTCCACTACTGCCATCTGTCTGTCCTCCTGAAAGTAACTGCATCCGCAACACTTCTTTATCTTTCGTCCTTTGCGAATGGGGTTTGAATAGTTACAGTATAATATATCTCACCCTGTTTTTCTACAAAAAAATTTTTAAATTTTGTAACTATTCAGAGTCATTTAAATATCATTGAATATTCGTCGAATGCTTGCATTCGTAAGAATATTTCATGATATTTATAAGACGAAGTAACCTCAATGAGCAAAAGGAAAGCTCTGCAAGAGCGATTTTGCGAATTGAGTGACTGAATAGTTACAAATGCTTAATTCTTAACCGTAAATACGACTTTACCATTCTTAAATCCTGCAGAAACCTTATCTCCCGGCACCACCTTTTTCAGCAGTATCTCTTCTGCCAGAGCATCCTCTACCACTGACTGGATCGCACGCTTTAACGGTCTCGCTCCCATCTTATTGTCAGCATATTTTTTCACCAGATGCTCCTTCAGTGCTACAGTGATCGTCAGATGGATGCCCAGCTGGTCCTCGCATCTCTTATACAGATTGGATGCCAGCAGATTTACGATCTCTTTCATATTCTCATTGTTCAGCTGGTGGAACACGATAATGTCATCGATACGGTTGATGAATTCCGGCTTGAAGCTGCGCTTTACCTCTTCCATGACATTGGATTTCATTTTCTCATAATCCTTCGTCTCGCTCTTCTCCGTTGCGAAGCCGAGATTCTTGGGATCTACAATCCGCTGTGCTCCGGCGTTGGATGTCATGATCAGCACCGTATTCTTGAAGCTGACCTTTCTGCCCTTGGAATCCGTAATATGACCGTCATCCAGCACCTGCAAAAGTACGTTGAACACATCCGGATGAGCCTTTTCGATCTCATCAAACAGAACGACAGAATAAGGATTCCTGCGGACCTTCTCGCTCAACTGGCCACCTTCTTCAAATCCCACATATCCGGGCGGGGAACCGATCATCTTGGATACCGAATGACCTTCCATATACTCCGACATATCCACACGGATCATGGCATCTTCCGAGCCGAACATAGCCTCTGCAAGCGCCTTGGATAATTCCGTCTTGCCGACGCCGGTAGGTCCTAAGAACAGGAAAGAACCGATGGGACGGTTCGGATCCTTCAGTCCCACACGGCCTCTGCGGATGGCTTTGGCCACAGCGGTAACTGCCTCTTCCTGACCGATCACACGCTTATGCAATGTCTTCTCCAGCTTCAGAAGTCTCTCGCTTTCCTTCTCTGCCAGCTTCTGCACCGGGATTTTGGTCCACTGGGCCACCACCTCGGCGATCTCATTTTCACCGATGCTTAAAGTATTTTCCTCTTCCCTTTTTTCACGCTTTTTCAGCAAACGCTCCTGCTTCTTTACCAGAGCATCCTGTTTCTTCTTGATCTCTGCCATCTGGGCAAAAGCTTCCACGCGGATAGCCTTCTCCATCTCCCAGTCCAGCTCCCGGATCTTATCCGAGATCTCCTTTGCCTTATCCGGTGCATCCATTGCATGCAGTCTGGCACTGGCCGCTGCCTCATCGATCAGGTCAATCGCCTTGTCGGGCAGATTCCTATCATTGATATAACGACTGGACAGTCTCACTGCCGCCTCCACCGCTTCCGGTGTAATGGTCACATGGTGATGTGCTTCGTACTTCCCCTTGATACCCTCCAGGATGCGGACAGCCTCTTCCTCTGTGGGTTCTTCCACCGTAACCGGCTGGAATCTCCGCTCCAGTGCAGCATCCTTCTCAATATACTTGCGATACTCCGCGATCGTGGTCGCACCGATCAGCTGGATCTCTCCGCGGGCCAGAGACGGTTTCATGATATTGGACGCATCAATAGCCCCCTCGGCACCTCCGGCACCGATGATCGTATGCAATTCATCCAGGAATAAAATAATATTCCCATCCTCTGTGACTTCCTTCAGTACCTTCTTGATCCGCTCCTCGAACTCTCCGCGGTACTTACTTCCCGCTACCATTCCGGACAGATCCAGTGTCAGTACTCTCTTATTCTGCACCGTAAAAGGCACATCTCCCGCCACGATCCGGGCTGCCAGTCCTTCCACCACGGCGGTCTTGCCAACACCGGGTTCCCCGACCAGGCAGGGATTGTTCTTCGTCCGTCGGCTCAGGATCTGGATCACTCTGCGGATTTCTTCATCTCTTCCGACTACCGGATCCAGCTTTCCTTCCCTGGCCAGCGCCGTCAGATCCCGGCTGTACTGCTCCAACGTAGACTGTTTCGCCTTACGGTCTCCTCTTTTTCCCAGGTCTTCCTTGTACAGATTGCCGTCCTGTCCGATAGCGATCAGGGTATCCACATATATTTTCTGTACATTGGCTCCCAGCGTGTTCAACAGGCGTACCGCTACGTTTTCCCCCTCTTTGATCAGGGCCAGCAGCAAATGCTCCGTTCCGGTCTGCTTCTGTCCGAAACGTGCGGCCTGACTGTGTGCTTCTTCCAGGATCCGTGCGGCTCTGGGAGAATATCCCTCTCTGTCCTTCACTGCGACACCGTTCTCAAACGCGATCAGATCCCGGATCATATCCATAACCTGCCCGGTCTCCACACCGTTATCAGCCAATACCTTGGCCGCCACACCGGTGTCTTCCTTTAATAATCCTACCAGAATGTGTTCCGTTCCGATGTAACCCTGCTTCAGGCTCCTTGCACATCTGGAAGCCTGCGCCAGCGCATTTTGCGCCTTATCCGTAAACTGTGACTGCATCAATTCAGTCCTCCATACTCTTCATATATTTCATCAATCAGCTCATGAACTTCCTGCCTGGAAATATTCTTGCAGCTGCTCTTAGCCAGTATTACCTGCAATTCCTTCCGCAATTCATCTACCGCACGCATGCGATCCACATCGAGTGCAATTACCGCGCCTTTTCGCCGGTCTACCTTAACATAACCTTCCTGCTTCAGAACCGTATATGCCTTATTTACTGTATGCATATTGATCCCGATCGTATCCGCCAGCTGGCGCACGCTGGGCAGAGAATCTCCTTCATGAAATTGTGACGTGGCAATTCCCATGATGATCTGATTGCGTAATTGCATATAGAGTGCTTCATCACTGTTGAAATCTATCTCTATTATCATCAAACTCGCTCCCTTCCCATGTCACTGATTGTTATATTCCTATTATAACAGTGAACGCAGTACTGTCAACTGTAACCGGGGAAAGTTTATCGTTTTTTAATCACCACCACCCGTCTAACGGGTGGTTTGCTCTGAGGCTATAAGCCTCTGTTA
>ERZ835980.1903-NODE-1903-length-20910-cov-2.886166_pt1 | contig 20910 bp, 28 predicted proteins | sample MGYA00519943_ERZ835980 | MGnify/ENA primary metagenome ERZ835980 (study PRJEB31850, sample SAMEA3708791) | human gut metagenome | biome: human gut; feature: human-associated habitat; material: faeces | place: China | collected 2014 ... | reverse complement strand
AAATTACGCCCAGATTGGAAGTTCAGGAAATTCCGCCCAGATTGGAAGTTCAGGATATTCCGCCAAGATTGGAAGTTCAGGATATTCCGCCAAGATTGGAAGTTCAGGAAATTCCGCCCAGATTGGAAGTTCAGGATATTCCGCCCAGATTGGAAGTTCAGGAAATTACGCCCAGATTGGAAGTTCAGGAAATTCCGCCCAGATTGGAAGTTCAGGAGATTCCGCCAAGATTGATTCAACAGGAAAAAACTCAGTAATTATGGCTGCCGGATTCAAGTCTATTGTTAAGGCTACTATTGGAAGTTGGATTACTTTAGCTGAATACGGAAGAGATAAAAATGGAGTATTAGTTCCGGTGTGTGTAAAAACCGAATATGTGGATGGAGAACGCATCAAAGAAAATGTCTTCTATACACTTCGCAACAAGCAATTTGTTGAAGTAAAGGAGGCAGAATAAATTGGCTAAAATGAAGAATTATAATTGCTCGGCAGAAGGGGAAATCAGCTATGTGTCCATTTGGAGTGATAGAAGAATTCGCAAAATGGAACGGCTGAGAGGCACATTGAAGTTCGTGAGAGCTTTTCTTATAGCTGCATGCGTAGTATTCACGATTTCACATATGGTTGCAGGAGTTTAAAAGGAGGGAAAATAATGTATATTAATCCGTTTTTAGCAGGTGCTATTTCCATTGTTTTACTGGAATTGATTCTTTTTTTTGTGTGGGGGATTTACAACACATGGAAAAAGTAAAAGTGAAAAAGGAATGCGACACCTGCCTTTACGAATACACATGTGACTGGAGTCCGGCAGAAAACGGATGGACTTGTACGAACTGGACAGGGGACATGAACAATGAGAACAAAAAAATTAGTGAGGTGGCAGAAAGAAGCAGTCTCGGCAATGCATTTGCGTGCGGATGATTGGGAGCTTGTAGAAGAGCGGGAATTTTACCTAGTCATTTCTAACAAGGCAACTGGCAAGAGGCGGTTTGTTGATAAATTTCTGAGGAGGCGAAAATGGGACAGAACCTGGTAGATTCAATACGGATCCCTAGAATGGAATACAAAGAGCTTATCGTTTTAAGGGCTCGGGTTGAAATTCTCGTAGGGATGCTTGAAAAAGGGGAGCACTTGAACAATTCAGAGGTTATCAATATTTTGGGCCGGGAATATACCAAATGGAGGTAATGATGCGAATAAGAATTTTACGGATGATCGTGGAAAATTTCATGAATTATGTAGAGAAGACATTTGATTTTTCTGATTTCACTAGCATTTCGGGAAGAAATGGGATTGGAAAATCAAGCATTGCGACCGCATATAACTGGTGCTTATTTAATTGCGACTATGATTTAAGAGATAACCCAGTAGTGCGCAGGGAGGTAAACGGGAAACCGGTTGATGATGTGGATGTAGCTGTCACACTGGTGCTTGATGTGGAAGGCAAGGAAGTGACGATGCGTAAGGTGCAGAGACGTACATATAGTAAGTCTGGAGATTCCTATAAGGATGATAATAAATATTTCGTCAACGATGCTCCGAAAACGCTGAAGGATTTCAATGCGTATCTGAAAACAGACATGAAAACGCTTTTGATGTGTAGCAATATCAATGCTTTTTTGAACCAGAAACCGGCAGAAATGAGAGAGTTCTTGTTTGGAACAGTTGAGGATGTTTCCGGCATTGATGTCGCGAAGAAAAAAACAGAATTATCAGCGCTGGCGGTGCTACTTGAGAGATACAGTGCTGATGAAATTGAAGCGATGAATAAAAAGGTCATTGCTGATGTTAATAAAGAATTGCCGATTTTGGATGGACAGATCAAGGAAAAAGAGCGAGATATTCAGTTTAAATCAGATGTTGATGTTGCTGAACTGGAACTTAAGAAGAATGCGCTTGAAGAAGACATTAAACGGACTGTTGAAGAGTCGGAGAAGAATGAGAAGATTTTTGAAAGTTTTAAAAAGATTTCTGATGAAATTCTTGAATTGAAGCTAAAGCAGTCCAAGCTTCAGAATGAAAATGATGAAATTTTTCTTAAAAGGAAAGGAAAGCTTAATGATGAAATCCTTAAAAAGAAATTTCTCATTTCCGATACTAAAATGACTATTAAAGATACTCTAATGGGTATTGACGCTAGTAAAACAACGATTGAAAGGCATAAGAAACATATTGATTTATTCAGAAAAAGGTGGACGGAAGAAAATAATCGAAAAGTTGAAGATTTAGGGCGTTTTTGCCCGTATTGCAAACGGGAGATTCCAGATGAAATAAGAAACAAACACATTGCTGATTTTGAAAAGGAAAAGGCACTCAAACTTAGGAAAATTGCCGTAGATGGAGATCTGACGAAAAAACGTCTGGATGATGAGATTTTAGAATTGGCTCGTCTGGAAAAAGAAGTTAAAGAACATAATGAATCTTTGGAGATGCTTGAGTCTGCCAAAAGTGAATTGGAATGCAAATTGAATCAGATTGAAGATTTGACGGATATTACGGAAACGGCAGAATACAAAGATTTGCAAGATAAGATTGCTGAAAAAGAAAAGCAGCTCCAGAATTATGGGGATATTTCAGAATACCGTGAAAGAATACGGGAAAAGGAAAAAGAGTTAAGAAAGAGCTTATTGCATTGCGAAAAAACGCTTGCGTTTGCTAATACGGAGGAAGACGAAAAACGGCTGGAAGCTTTGAAAGGCGCGAAGCTTGATGCAGTGCAGAAACAGGCTGATGCAGAAAAGGTCTTAGACATGTTAAATGAATTGAATATGGCAAAGAATGACTACCTGTCCGATGAGATTAACAACAAGTTCGATTTAGTTAAATGGAAACTTTGGGAACTGAACAAATCAGGCACTTATAAGAACGTCTGCATTCCTATGGTAGACGGGAAATCAATCTTAACTACAAAGAGTAATAAAGGCAATCGCATTCTTGGGAAAGCTGACATTTGCTGTGGAATTCAGAAAATTACAGGAATCAATGCTCCTATCTGGTTGGATGATTGCGAATCACTGGATGCTGAGAATCAGAAGAATATCAGAAATATGGTGGACGGGCAGCTGATAGTGCTGATTGTAAATAATGAAGAAAAATTGAAGGTGGAGGGAAAATAAATGGCAGATACACAGGTAGCAGTAGCAGAGGAAAAGAAAAATGAAGTGGTACAGCCGAAAAACAAAGTGACGGATTATAGCCTGGGGATCTTCGGAACGTCTGATAACTTCATCATGGCAATGCAGATGGCAAAGGCGCTCTCAAGTTCTACGATTGTCCCGCAGACATTCCAGAAAAACGACTCAAACTGCCTTATCGCGATCGAACAGGCACAACGACTGAGGGTCAGCCCGCTGATGGTTATGCAAAATCTGTATGTGATTCAGGGAAGACCGTCATGGAGTTCCAAGTTTTTGATTGCAGCTATTAACAATTCTGGCAAGTTCGACATGGAATTACAGTTTGACGAAGCAAAGGACAAAGAGGGAAAACCATTTTCTTGTGTGGCATGGACTATGAAAAATGGCAGACGTGTTGAGGGTATGACAGTAGATATGGACATGGCAAAAGCTGAGGGATGGCTTGCGAAGAATGGAAGCAAATGGAAAACTATGCCACAGCTGATGCTGAGATACAGAGCTGCGTCTTTCTTTTCAAGCCTTAACTGCCCGGAACTGACTATGGGACTGTATACGAGAGAGGAAATGGAAGATAATGATTTCAAGAAATACCCGATGGAAGAGTTACAGGAGCAGGTGCAGCACGAAATTGAAGCTAATGCCAATGCGGTGGAATTTGAACCGGAAGAAGAGCAGAAGATGGTTGAAGAATCAGATGGACAGCAGGCTATGCCAGAGTTTATGAAATAGGGAGATGAAAAAATGAAGAAAATTTTTAAAATGCTTTTAATTTCTGCACTTATAGCAGTTATGATTTTAGGCACGTGTGGATGCAGCACCGCAGACACAGTAAACCATAATCTCAACAAAGAAGCTAACGAGTTCAATGTATATCGTAGAATCACAGTCACAAATGCCAGAACAGATACGATTATGTTGCAGGCGGAAGGATATATGTCATTAAGCAATAACAGTGACAACGAACTGGTGGTTACATTTAAAACAGGAGACGATCGTTATTATAAAGACTACATATATCTGAATGATTGGACGTGTTATGTGATGGAGCAAGTAGAGCCGAAATCCACGGACAAATATCATTATGAACTGGTATTTTATCCGGAAAGGCTCGTGCCGAATATTGAAATTAAGTAGGGGGACGTTATGAGAGTTATTTCGCAGGACGGAACGATGGATGTTCCGTATGAAAAATTTATATTTTACATAGCTGCTGATAATAGCATAATTGCGACAAGGAATTTCGAAGGATATCCAGATAGCCTTTTTAGCGGGAGAATTGCTGAATATTCGTTCAGGGAAAAAGCCTTGAAAGCCATGGAAATGCTGAGAACGACATATTTATCGAGGATGGAGCTGGAAGGCGGTTACGACCAAATAAATGGGTGTTATGTTCAGCCAAATTTTTGGGTACTCCCAAAAGTTTTCCAGTTCCCGAAGAATGAGGAAATCGAGGTGTAGAGCATGTTCTTAAAGACAGTTTCAACGGGCAGTATCGGTAACTGTTATCTGTTACAGGAAAACAACGGAGAAACACTTATCCTTGATTGCGGCGTACCGCTCAAGGACATCAAAAAAGGTCTGGACTGGAATATCCGGAATGTGGCTGGATGCATCGTGACACACGAACACAAAGACCATAGCAGAAGCGTAAAAGACCTGCGCAATATGGGAATAAGAGTTATTGCCCCGTATGAAAGCGGTGAAGTTCACTCGATGCATTTCAAACTGGGGGGATTTGACATACAAGCTTTTGAAGTGCCGCACAACGGAACTTGGTGTAATGGATTTTACATCAAAACACCATTGCCGGATGAACAGAGAATCCTTTATATGACCGACTTGGAGTATTGTCCGTACAGCTTTAAGAAGCAACGCATTAATCACATGCTGATTGAGTGCAACTACATTGCGGACATGGTAGATTCGGATTTGCCGAACTTTTGCCACAAGGTAAAGGGGCACTGTGAGCTTCAGACCACTAAGGGCATTGTGGAGACGAACAATTCAACCGACCTTAGAACCGTCATATTGTGCCATATGGGATGTAAAACATGTGACAACGATAGAATTGTTGCAGAAGTCCAGAAAGTAGCACCACAGGCTCATGTGTGCGTTGCAGAACCTTGGAAAACAATAGAATTACGGACAGATAATTGCCCGTTTTAGAAAGAGAGGTAACAGAAATTGAATAAAGTTAGCTTAGTTGGGCGTTTAGTCAGAGATCCGGAGGTTAGATATTCACAGGGTCAGAACTCTACAGCAGTAGCAAGATTTACCCTTGCTGTGGACCGTAGATTCAAAAAAGAGGGCGAAGCAAACGCAGATTTCATTAGTTGCATTGCATTTGGAAAGACCGCAGAGTTCATTGAAAAGTATTTCTTTAAAGGGATGAGACTCGGCGGATCTGGAAGAATCCAGACTGGCAGCTATACTAAGCAGGACGGCACGAAGGTTTATACCACAGACGTTGTTCTGGATGAAGTGGAGTTTGTAGAAAGTAAGTCCCAGTCTCAGGACGCACAGCCACAGAGCGCTGATTCTGATGGATTTATGAGTATCCCAGATGGAGTGGATGACGTTGGTTTACCGTTTAACTAAATTTCTTAAATAGTCAATAAATTATTGAAAGGAGACCGACCTCCGGCCGGGGTAACGCTATAGCAGGTCTTCTGAAAGATGAAAAAGAAAATTAAGTGTGAGATATACAGAGATTCAATGCAGAATTACAAAAAATACGGAATCAGACCGGCACAGCTGATTATTGCCGATGTCCCGTATTGCTGTGGGAACAATTTTTATGGCAGTAACCCGATGTGGTATAAGGGCGGCGACAATGCCAATGGAGAAAGCAAACTGGCAGGAAAAGCAGCATTCAATTCAGATTTCAATTTCAACCTGTATGAATACTTCCATTTTTGCAGCCGGATGCTAAAAAAAGAGGACACTAAAAAATCCATCAGAGGACGTAGCAGCGACAGCCCATGCATGATTGTGTTCTGCGCGTTTGAGCAGTGCGGAACGCTTATTAAGGCGGCCAAGAAGCACGGATTTGTGCACTACATACCATTGGTGTTTGTCAAAAATTACAGTCCACAGGTTCTTAAGGCGAATATGCGGATTGTAGGGGCTACCGAGTACGCATTGGTATTTTATCGGGATAGGCTCCCCAAGTTCCGAAATGGGGCACAGCGGGACGAAAACGGAAAGACAATTCGAGGAACCGGAAAGATGATATTCAACTGGTTCTCATGGGAGAAGGATGGGAAAGATATTCCGAAAATTCATCCAGCGCAGAAACCGGTAGGTCTGTTGAAAAAACTGATTGAGGTATTCACAGACCTGGGGGATGTAGTAATTGATCCGTGTTGTGGCTCAGGCTCTACGCTTCGGGCGGCTGTGGAGAGCGGCAGAAGCGCTTATGGATTTGAGATTGACCGGAACTTCTATGAACGTGCCAAGAACGAAATGCTGATGTTTGAGCGTGATGAGCAGATGACCATAGAAGATTTCCCGGAGGTGATGCCATGATTAACGGAGAGCTGATTGTAGACAACTTTGCCGGTGGAGGAGAAAGCACCGGGATCGAAATGGCAACGGGGTATTCCGTGGACATCGCGATCAATCATGATCCGGAAGCGATTAAAATGCACAAGGTTACCGTTTAACTAGATTTCTTAAATAGTCAATAAATTATAGGAAGGGAGCCGAGACTCTGGCCAGAGTGATGCATATGCGGTCTCCTTTAAGAAAATGGAATCAGTTTTAGAGAGAATGAAACGTGAAGGAACGAGCGAAAAAATCGCGTCCTTCATGGTTAAGGAGAAACAACCATATGAGTTCAAACGTAAATATGCACAAATCAGAGTGGAAGAATTTGCGCAGGAATGTGACAACAGAGGATTGAATTGCCATGTGTCAGTAGGTGGACTGGACAGCATTGTTTTGTATTTGTTCATCAACGAAGTGTGCGGTATTGAAGTTCCGGGTGTGAGCGCATCGTTCCTGGAAGATAAATCCATACAGAGGGTGCATAAGGCACTGGGAATAATCAATATTCCACCACTTGAACGGGCAGATGGTACGAGGTGGACAAAACAGAAGGTTATTCAGGAATTCGGGTTCCCGGTCTTAAGCAAGGAGATTGCAGCGAAGATCGAACTTTTGCAGAATCCATCTGAAAGGAATAAAACCGTGCGCCATGCAATCATAACTGGAGAAACAGGAGAATATGGCGGCTGGCAGAAAAACAGCCGCATGAGGATGAGTCAGAAGTGGCTTGAAAAGTTTGGTGGATACGAGAATGAGAACGAGGGAACAAATTATCAGAAGCCGGATTTCAAAGTTTCGTCCAAATGCTGCTACTACCTCAAAGAAAAAAACAGTGATGACTGGGGTAAGGCACATAATTCGGTTCCGTTTTTGGGGCTGATGGCTTCAGAGGGCGGGAGAAGAGCAAAGAGTTTGAGAATGCATGGATGTAATTACTTCGGGAAGTCCACAATTCGATCGGCACCATTTGCAATCTTCGGAAGACAAGATATTTTAACTCTTGCTCTTGAAATGGATGACATGTGGAGATCTGGGCTGAAAGAGAAGTATTACGAGAAGCTATTGAAAGAGGGAAAGATCGCAGAAACCTTTCAAATGCCTGAGACCATTATTCCAGAGATATATGGAACGATTGAGCATGATAGCACTAGAGCGTTGAGAACTACGAAGGCACAGCGGACAGGCTGCTCCATGTGTGGCTTCGGAATCCACATGGAGAAACGTCCACACCGGTTTGATCTGCTTTACCAAGATAGCCCAAAAGAATGGGATTATCTGATGTTCCATCTTTGCAAAGATGAGAATGGTAATGATTACGGTTGGGCGAAGGTGCTTGATTACATCGGTGTTGGATGGCGGCTAGAAGAAATCGAAGAGGGAATTCCCGGTCAGATAAGCATTACAGACTTCCCGGAGGTGATGCCATGATTGACGGAGAGCTAATTGTAGACAACCGATACCGATGGCACTGGTAAAAGCAAATCTGAAAGAATTATGCGTTGCAAAGAGGCTGCCAAACTGCCGCGCGGATCGCCTGGGAGAAGATGCAGGAGGGCAATTAAGATTCGCATAAAATCGAAGAAAAAAATAGAAATAAAGGGAGGTGGCACCGTTGGACAAAGCAAAACCTGAGGCTGAATGTTGCGCCAACTGCAAGAACTGTGTAGCATATCCGAAAAACAACCGGTATGGAGACGTTGATTATATGTGTTTGATTAGCGGTTATTATATCGCCGGAGCACACAAGGATCGAAACAAGGTTCGGCGCCTTACTCCGGGCGGCAGAAAACTTGAATGCAGGTATGAAAAATCAAGCGCGGAAACGATGAGAACGTGAGACGCAGAAAGAAATTCGGGCAAATTAGAAAGGAAAGTATATGAATATAGGTAAAGCTTGTGGAATTTTTAAACAGATTGAATCAGACAAGTATACAGACATAGAAAAAACTATTGCCATAGATTCCGTATTGAATATGGAAACGCACAACGGAGTAACAAAAGATGAAATTTTGAGAGCATTTAAGTGGTTTTTAAATTCAGAGAGAGAGCCGGAAGAACAGAAGGAGGAAAACAGATGAGAAGCACGGATGAAATTTTGAAAAATAAACGGATCTGGGATCACAAAGCACAGTTCCCGTTCTTCCACACGGCAATGGTAAAACTGCCGGATTGTGGAACGTGTAGTGTAGTTTGGAACGGTAGTGAAGATGGATATGAACACGTGAGCGTATCCCCAACGCATAAGTTCAAAGTTCCAACATGGGATGATATGTGCGTCCTAAAAGACATCTTTTTCGAGGATGAGGAAGAAGCATACCAGATTCATCCGAAGAAGAGTGAATATATAAACCTTTCCCAAAACTGCCTGCACCTGTGGAAACCAAAAGATCACGAATTGGGAGAGCTGGTAAAAAATGAATGAGCTTAATGTGAAAGTTGGAGATAAGGTTTTGTTGAGTGGCGGCTATGGGATTAATAAACACGAAAAGATAGCAACTGTAGAAAGGATCACGCCGACGGGAAGAATCAAGGTTAGTGGATCAACGTCATATTTCAACAAGTATGGAGATGAAATGAGGAAGTCTGATTCTTGGGCGCTCAAATACTATTTGAAAATTCCGACTCCAGAAGACTTTAAAAGAATAGAAGATAGAGACTTTATAAGAAGAGCGCTACGTATAGTGGAGAAGCTTGAACTGAGTATGACACTAGAACAAGCGAAAAAGATAATCGAAGCTTTTGGAGGTGAAGCGTAGGTGGATTATAAAAAACTGAGACAGACTAAGGCTATAGAGCGGAAGAATAAGCAGCTGTTTTTGAAACTCAACAAAAAATTGAATGATAGCAGCGGAATTTACATCTTGTTTCGGACGGATGAAAATGATATCAAGTATTTTTATTGCGGTCAGGCAAAGCATATACTTTCTAGACTTGCACAGCATATGTCCGGATATCAACATATAGACTTGAGCCTCAAGAAGAGGGGCTTGTGGTCTGAAAATAATCCTTATGGGTGGATAGTGTTTTTTAAGAATTACCAGGAAAAAGAGCTTGATGAAAAAGAACAGTTTTGGATTCTTGAGATGACAAAGAGAGGCTATCAGTGTCGGTATAATAAGACGGCCGGAGGGCAAGGAAGTGGAAAGGAAAAGATAAATGAGTTCCGGCCGGCAAAAGGATACCGAGACGGAATACAGCAGGGCAGAAAAGCAATGGCCAGGGAGTTATCATCCATTGTGGAAAAGCACCTCACAATTACTTTGAGAGCCGAGAAACAAGGGAACAAGATTTCTGAGCGGCAATTTGAGAAATTCAAAGAGTTGTTAAATGAGGGGACATTGGAATAACTTTTGGAGATGTTAAATGGATAAGGGATGGATAAAATTACATAGAAAAATTCTTGATTGCTCTATTTGGAATAGTAGAGAACCGTTCGATAAGAGATCGGCGTGGATAGATATTTTACTTTCAGCTTCGCATAAGGACTTAAATTTGATGATCGGCGGAATTGATGAAAAAATCCCCAGAGGGAGTTTTATGTTCAGCATCGAAAAACTGTGCGATAGGTGGGGCTGGTCCAGGAACAGAGTCAAGAGATTTCTTGCGCTGCTGGAGCGCGAACAGATGATAGAGACAAAAAGGACGAATAAAGGGACGCTTATAAGTGTACTTAATTATAATGCTTTTCAGTCGGTGGAAGAGGTGACGGAGAAAGAGACTGAAATATCTGACGCACATGAAACCGCAAAAAAAGTAGCACGTTTTATCCCTCCCACCGTTGATGAAGTACAGGCATATTGTGAAGAAAGGAAGAATGGGGTTGATGCTCGGTGCTTTGTAGATTTTTATGAGTCAAAAAACTGGGTTGTTGGAAAAGCAAAAATGAAGAACTGGAAAGCTGCCGTTAGGACCTGGGAAAGAAACAGGAGAGATAAGGTAACTAGAAATACTGTGAATGCAAACAATTCTTCGCAGTTACAGTATTTACTTGAGTCGATGGAATAGAGGTGTAAACGTGACTTTAGATGAAACAAAGAAGGTTATTGCAGTGATTATATCGGCCTATCCAAATTACCATCCGGCCGATATTAAAGCGGTGGTGTCTGTGTGGAAAGAGTTGCTTGAAGAGCATTCGTATGAGTGCGTGAGCACGGCATTGAGAATGTATATGTCAACGGATTCTAATGGATTTGCACCATCTCCGGGGCAAATTATAGAACGGGTAAAGCTGCTTACCTCAGAAAGGCGCTTGAACGAAATTGAAGCATGGACGTTGGTTCGCAAGGCAATACAGAATAGCGGCTATAACAGCGTTGAAGAGTATGCTAAGTTACCGGAGGAAGTTCAGAAAGCGGTCGGGCAGCCGGAGCAGCTTAGAATATGGGCACTTGATGAACATTACAATGAAAGCGTGGTAAGCGCGGCATTTATGCGAAGTTACAGAACTGAGCTGAAAAGAAGTGAGGATATATCGAAATTGCCTCAGAAGCTCCAGGAAAATATTAGGGGAAAAGAGGGGAAACAATACGCTGAAATCACAAGGAAATTTCAAGAGGCGGTAGAAAGACTTTCCGCAGAGAAGAAGCTGGAAGGCAAACTTGAGGTCAGCAAAAGCCAGATGCCAGAAAGATGCGTCCAAAAAATGGCAGAAATGAAAATGATAGGGGGTGCGCTTTTTTGAGAACTGATGATGAAAGAGAAAGGAACACTTACCTCAAAAGAATGTGGGTTCATCGAAGAATAGACAATGGATTGTGCCCTAAATGCGGGAAAGAAAACCATTCTGGAAACTATTATTGCGATGAGTGCCGAATAAAAGAGGCGAACAGGTGCAAAGAAAATCGGATTAAATTAAAGGAAATGGGAATTTGCCCGAAATGTCAAACAGAAATGTTATTTGGAGATGAAAGAACCTGTTTAAAATGCAAAGAAAGAGCGGCGGTTTACAGAGAAACGCATCCGCTTAATCAGGTGGAGAAGATGAGGATACTGGAAAGCAACCGAAAAAGGGCTAAATCTAAATACAAAGAATGCTCTGAAAATGGTATTTGTACCAGATGTGGAAAGAGACCATCAAAACCCGGAAGAAAAAAATGCGCGATATGTCTTTTAAAAGATGCAGAAGTGCATCGCATAAGATATAAAAGTGAAAAGATGAGCAGAGAAGAAAAGGAGGCAAAAGGGCTGTGTATTTACTGTGGAAAACCTTTGGATCACACACATAGGAAACTATGTGCAGAATGCTGGGAGGAATGTCATGAGAGAGGTGTTAGAAATGTTAGAGAACATCCGGAATTGAGAATAAAATGGAAGCAAGCGAACAGGCTTATTTCTAGGAATAAGCAATAGTCAGGGGAGGGCTTATGCGGTCAAGTTTCAAGAGACTTAGTAAGCCGGAAGTTGAAAAAATCACAGAATTGACAAACTTTACTGATGAAGAACTGAATATATTTAAAATGCTCTGTAAAGGAAGGAGTCTTGAAGAAATATCCTTTAAGATGTCAATGTCAAAATCGACAGTAAGCAGAAGAGTAAAAGAGATAAAAATTAAGGTAGGAGGCGAAAGATTGATAAAGACAATTCCTACATGGGAAAAAGTTACCATGACAATAGATGAGGCGGCAGAATATAGCAATATTGGGATTAACAAAATCAGCGCAATGCTCAATGAACCCGGATGCACATTTGTATTGTATGTCGGGAAGGGAAAGAGGCTTGTGAAAAGGAGAGAATTTGAACGATTCTTAGAAAAAAGTAGAGAAATATAACATTTTATTGTATTATATGCCCGTTTGTGCTATCATTCTCGATAACATGGCGGGCTTCTACTTTAATAAAGGAGGTTCCACATGGGAAAAGATTTGAAGGGAAAGGAATTAGGAGCAGGACTATCGCAAAGAAAAGATAAGACATATCAAGGCAGATACAAAGACAGGTACGGGAAAATCAATTATGTGTACGGAAAAAAATTAAGCGATGTTAGAGATCAGCTTGCACAGGAAATATCGAACAATCTGAATTTTGCTAATATACGTGATGATGTTAAGCTGGATGCGTGGTTCGATAGATGGGTTGATGTGTATAAAAGAAAAGGTGTACGCCCAAATACTCTTCGGGAATACACTCACGTTTACAAAAAGAATATATCGCCTTTTATCGGAGAACGCAAGCTAAATTCACTTGTACAGGCTGATATTCAGAACTTGATTGATATTGCTGATGATTCCGGGTATAAATATGAGCAACAGAATAAAATCAAAGTTGTATTATCGGATATGTTTAAAAAGGCGATAGACAATGACTTAATGCTTAAAAATCCGGCTGCCAATATAAAGCTGCGGAAAAGTAAAGAAGTCCATGCATTCGCACTATCAGAGGAAGAACAAGAAATTTTTTTCGATGTATCTCTCGGAACGTTTTATGATCCATTGTTTAATGTTGCTGTTCAAACCGGACTCAGACCTGGGGAGCTGTTTGCATTAACGATATCTGATATTGATTTTGATAAAGGGTACATATCCGTGAACAAAACACTTGTATACCAGAAATATCTGGATGATGAGAAAAAAACTTTTCACATCGAGCCACCCAAAACGAAACAAAGTAACAGGAAAGTACCTATAAATAGTATCTGCAAAAGCTACTTATTGAAGCAGATCCAGCAGAAAAAAATAGTATGTAGCAAAAGACCGAAAGAAGAAAACGACTTTTTATTCGTTACGAGATATAACACCCCGTTAAATTCGGTGCTATATTCTCAAGCAATCAAATCCATAGTACAGGAGATCAATCTAACCAGACCATTTGACAATCAGTTCCCTGTATTTGGAGGACATACATTCCGGCACACGTTTGCGACAAGATGTTTTGAGTGCGGAATCGAAGCGAAAGTCGTTCAATCATATTTGGGCCATGCGAGTCTGCAAATGACAATGGATTTGTACACGCACGTAACAGAAAAGAAGGCAGAAGAAGATATTGAGAAGCTGGTAAAAAATCCGCCCACAGGTGTCATAGACATAGATTCCAGACGGAAGTGTGTGTAAAGAGTGTGTAGTACTACACACATGTGAGTTCACAAGTAGGCATAAAACAAGGAAAAAATGGTAAAATTATACACTACATAGATTACTTACTATGTATACCAGATGACGCCGTACGTGCTGAAGGAGGACGAGCAGGAGTAGGAACAGAAATCTGCTATTTATGAGAGTATAAGATATAGAAATAGAGATTTCGATAAAATTGATCGGGGAAAATATCTTCTTCGAACTGGATGGTGGGAGCCGCCGTCGGAGTGGTGCTGCTGGCAGCTGGAATGTTTTTGATTTGGAAGAACCGCAAATAAGGCTGCAGATTAATAAAACGGTAAAAAGATAGATATAATACAGATATGAAAAAATACAGGCAGGGCTGTCGGAATTTTGCACAGTGTGGTTGAAACCATGTGTGGGAAAGATTCTGACAGCCCTGTTTATGCGGATTTTTGTTTTTATTAATTCCAGAAATCGGTTTCTTCTTTCAACTCAATATCAGCTGCTTTAAAGACCGGATTCTTCCCAGCCTGTTTCTGTGCCCGGTAGTCTTCCAGGCAGCGGAGCGCCGGCTTGGCAATCAGGAAGATAATTGGTACGTTGATGACTGCCATCAGTCCCATCAGAACATCGGCGGTATCCCACACGATGCCGAGACTTGCCACAGAACCGATGAGGACAATCACGATAGCGATCACTCTCTGGGTAATCCGGATGCCCTTGACTGGAGTTTTGCCGCAGAGATAAGCCATGCCGGTTTCAGCAAAATAGTAGTTTCCGAGTAGCGTGGTAAAGGCAAATAAAATCAGGGCAACTGTGATAAATACAACACCTGCGGTGCCGAATACGTTATTCATAGCTGCCTGCACATATGCCATGCCAGCCATGTCTGCACTCGGTGCAACGCCGGAGCAGAGCAGTAAAAATGCGGTTGCAGAGCAGATGACAACAGTATCGATAAATACGGATAATACCTGAACAAGACCCTGTTTGACCGGGTGGCTGACACCCGCGGAACCGGCTGCGGTAGCGGAAGCACCGACACCTGCCTCATTGGAGAACAAGCCTCTCTTGATGCCGAGCATCACAACGGATCCCATGAAGCCGCCGAAGATAGCCTGAATATCAAAAGCCCCTTCAAAAATGCTTGCGAACATACCCGGAATCATGTTTCCGTGGAGAATAATCATCAGCAGGGCAGCTGCAATGTAAAGTCCGCCCATTACCGGAACAAGAATTCCTGTGATTTTAGCGATCTGTTTGCCGCCGCCGCTGATGCAGATGCCGAAGATAACAGCCTGGATGATACCGATGAGAATCGGAGTCAGGCTTGGATTGTAGAAACTGTATACTTTAAAAGAATCTGCCACATTGAAGGATGCAACGAGGTTAAATCCAACCATGTAAGTCAAAATCATGAAAATAGCATAGAGAACACCCAGCCATCTTTTTTTCAGAACGGCTTCAATATAGTAGGAAGGACCGCCGTAGCAACTTCCGTCCTCGGCACGGCGTTTGTAGATCTGTGCCAGCGTACTTTCTACAAATGCGGTTGCACTTCCGAGGATCGCGGTCATCCACATCCAGAAGATAGCGCCCGGACCGCCGAAACAGATGGCGGTAGAAATGCCGGCGATATTTCCGGTGCCGACGCGCGAAGCAGTGGAAACCATCAATGCCTGAAAGGCGGAAATAGACTCATCTTCCTTGTCGGATGGCTCCAGGATAACCCGGATAGATTCAAGTAAGTAACGAAGCTGTACCCCTTTGGTGCGGATGGTAAAATAGATGCCGCCGCCTACCAGCAGGATGATTAACACGTAGCTGTAAAGATAGTTGCTTGCTGTGCCGATTATCTTTGCGTATAAATCTGCCATTTTAAAATACCCCTCTCATACAATTTACATATTGTTTTTGCTATAAAGTGTGCCGCTGCGGATCAAACATATGGAGATGCAGTTCATGTGACATATATTCAAGCACGCATTCTCCAGCGACGCTGTTCCCCTTTTTATCTAACGCCGGTCCGAAGATGCCGATTCCCATCTCGCCGTCTACCACTGATAAGATACCGCCGCCGACGCCGCTTTTGGATGGGATGCCGACCCGGACGGCAAATTCGCCGGAACCATCGTACATACCGCAGGTAAACATGAGTGTTTTGACGATTTTAACCGCCTGGCTGCTTAAAAGCCGTTTCCCCGTGTCTGGATGAATGCCATCGTTGGCGAGAATCAGTCCCAGTCCGGCGAGGCTTTCTGCCGTCACGCTGAGAGAGCACATTTTGACATAAAAATGCAGGCTGTTTTCCACATCTTTATTCTTTTCGATGTACCCCTTGCTCTCCAGCAGATAGGCGATTGCCCGGTTGCGGGAAATATGAGACATTTCCGAGTGATAAACCTTTTTGTCGAGGTTGATGTCCGGATCCATGCAGAGAGCCCGGATGGTATCAAGCATGGTATCGAAACTGATTTCGGAAGCAAGGCAGCTTGCCACTACGATAGCGCCTGCATTGATCATCGGGTTGTAGGGGGAACTGTCCGTATTTTCCAGTTTCATCAGCGAGTTAAATGGATCGCCGGTCGGCTCCATGCCTACTTTTTTAAATACCTGGTCGAAGCCGCAGATTTCCAGCGCGACTGCAAGGGTGATGATTTTGGAGATACTCTGAATACTGAATCGGACTTTCGTATCCCCGACGGAAATCCGTTTGCCGTTCCGGCAAAAAACACTGACTCCGAGCTGACTGCCATCTACCTTTCCAAGTTCTGGTATGTAGGTGGCAACTGCACCCTCATGGGTATGTGTTTTTCCCAGTGCAACGGCCTGTTCAAGTACATCTCTCATACTTAAACGCCTCCTGTTTTTTATTCGGTGTTGCTTTCTGATAGTATGGTAGCATGGGGAAGACAGTTTGTATAATGCGTGTCAGCTTTAAGGGATATGACAAAAAGGTATAACGGGATATATATGTCAGATATGAATAAATATTTATGATGAACGGGGAAGAGGTGCTGAAAAGGATCAAAAAAAAACTGCCGGGACGGCTGTGAATGTCCGGCAGCTTTGATGGTGTTTTTTTAGAGAAGTTTTTTCTTTAAGTCATAAATAAATTCTTGTACGATCGCCGTCATTGGCGTGTCTTTCCGCATTGCATATCCAAATTCCAGCATAAAACCACAGTTTGGAATCGGAATAGAAGTGGAGTGGTAGGAGGCTTCTTGTTTGGCGAAATCGTGGATGCCGATGCTGTAGCAGTCACTGATCGAGATCATGTACATCAGGGTGGCGCGGCTGGAAAGATAGGTGATTTTCGAGCGCATTTTTTCTGCATCCTGATCCCCTTCGGAGAGAAGCTGGTAAATATAATCATCGCATTGTCCAAGATACCAAAGAAAGCCGTACTCTGCCAGTGTGTGCAGGTTGACCGGTTTCTGTTGCAGCAGAAGCGGATGTTTGCGGGAAATGATAATGTGTGGTTCGATGTTGGCAAGAAAATGGTATTCCAGCCCTTTTGATTCGAGCAAGGCCTCCATTTCACGCCGTTTGCGGCTGTCAAAATGAAACACGCCTACATCGACACGCCCGGATACCACATCCTCGATGACTTCGTCTGAATTGCCTTCATACAGTCGATGGGAGAAGGATGGCTGATCGCGGTGACGCAGGATTATTTCACTGAAACTTTCCATGATATGAGAAAAACGTGTCATGGAGACAGCCAGCGGATCAGAAATTTTGATTTGTTCCTTCTTTTTCTGAAACCAGAGCTGTTCCATTTCGTCAATGATTTTTTCGGAATGTGTCAGAAATTCCATTCCTTCAGGCGTTAATGTTACGCCTGAGCGGCTGCGGTTAAAGAGCCTGGCGCCGAGATTTTCTTCCAGATCGTGCATGATTTTCCCAAGATACGGCTGGGAAATATAGAGCGCCTGGGCGGCTTTATTGATGGATCCGAGGCGCGCTACCTTGATAAAATATTCTAAATGCCGAAAATTGATATCGTATTTCAAAAAAGTTCCCCCTTTGTAAATCCCCCTGAATGTAATAAGTATAAAATAAAAAAATGTAAATTGCCAGAAAATACCTAAACTTATTGCATTTAAGGGATATAGCAAAATAGCATATAATTTATTGTTTGACTGTACCTGTATGTAAGAGAAGCAGTCCTCCTATATACAGCAGGCAAAGGATACCGGACTGGATGAGGACAGGCGGAAACAGGTGAGGCAGGTAAGACGCGTTTGGAATAACTTCTAACATCCCAATCGAAACCAGCAGGCAGAATGCCGGTTTTACAATGCCCTGGCTGACTGGTAGGCGGATCGGGACTTCGCAGGCGAGGGCGTGGATGTGGAGAAAGGCGAGCACCAGTTCGCTGATGAGAAGCGCCGCCAGATAGGCGAAAATCCCCCATCGCGGGATGGCGAAAAGGACGAGCGACAGGGTGAGAAGCATGGAAACCGTATGGTGGATGAAGACGGTTCCCGTTTTCCCAAGCCCGTTTAAAATACTTCCCATGGTAGTGGAGAGGTAGAGAAACGGGCAGAGCCAGGATAAAATCTGGATGAAACGTCCGGCATCGGCGTTGTGGTAAAAGGTTTCGCCCAGTGCTGGACCGAAGCGGGTGAAGAGCCCGACGCAGAGAATTCCCATGTACAGGCTGTAGCGGAGTGCCATGGAGATGGTGCGTTCGATTTTGTCCGGCTGATTCTGCGCCTGCGCCTCCGAGACTGCCGGGAGCAGGACGACGGCGAGGGAGTTGGTAATGGCGGATGGAAAGAGGACAAAGGGGAGTGCCATGCCTGTGAGGACTCCGTAAATACTGACCGATTCAACCCGCGAGAGCCCGGAGAGGAGAAGCTGGTTCGGTACAAAGATGGCTTCGAGACTCTGGAGAAAGCTGAGCGTGAGGCGATTCGCCATGAGGGGGAGTGCCATGGTGAGGAGGGGGAGGAGCAGGGGGGGAGTGTGGGCGGATTTTTTTTGTGAGGGAGGCGTGGTGCTGGAAGTGTCAGGGGTATAAGGGGGCGTAGAACGGGATGAGTATTGAAAATGGGTGGTATTTTTTCGTGTTTGACGAGAATAGCTGGAAATATGCGTGTCTGTATTTTGCAGTGTGGCAGCAGGCTTCGAGCATCCATAAACCAGCAGACAGAACACCGCCGATGCCGCTTCCCCGATCAACAGCCCCCAGACAGCCAGCAGCACCGTGATCGGAATCCTGTTCGTGCGGCAGACATGGACGATCAGCAGGACGGAGAAAATACGGATGCACTGCTCGACCACCTGTGAAAACGCCGGGACTGCCGTTTTTTTGAGCCCGTAATAATACCCGCAGCAGCAGGCATGGATCGCGCAGAAGGGGATCGAGAGGGCGAGTGCGGGCAGAAGCGGCGCACATTCGGGCGCAAGAAGGACGCGCGCGGCGAGAAAATCGGCGAAGGTGTAGATCAAAGAGGTCAGCGGCAGGGCGATCGATAGTGAGAGTGCGAGGCTGACCCGCAAAAAGGCGCGTCCCTTTTCCGGGGAGGCGGCGGTCAGGCGGGAGAGCGAAGTCTGGATTGGACCGGCGCAGAGAGCAAATGCGATGCCATGTATGGGAAAAATCATCTGATATAAACCCAGACCTTCGGCGCCGATCGTCCGGGAGAGAAAGATGCGGTAGAAAAAGCCGAGAATCCGGCAGAAAAATCCGACTGCCGTCAGGAGCAAGGTTCCGGTAATCAAAGGATGAAATCTTCGCATGGCAGATCTCCGGGGAGGGTATGTCAGAAAAGTATATGAGGAGGAAGATGAAAGTAGAAGAAAACCAAGATGTTTATAAAACACTGGGGACACATTTTTTGGGAAACTGAAAGAAGACCCGAGTTGGCAGAAGGGCAGAAATAGCTTAAATTAAAGGATACAAAAATAAACTGTATTTAATACATAAATTAACAGATGGACATTGAGTTAGAACAGGAATATACTAAAAACATCAAAAAATAAAAAATTACTGCGAAAAATAACTGGTTGGTAGGGAAAAGAGTGTGAAGCTATGTTAGAAGGAATTGTATTACTTGCATTTATCGCGGCGCTGGCAGGCTGCGTGTTTACCGGCGTATCGGTGCTCTGGGCGCTGGCGGGCGGCTATCTGATCTTCTGTGTGTACGGTTTGATTCGGAATCACAGCCTTGCGGAACTCGGAAAAATGTCGCTTTCCGGCGTTAAAACCGTCCGCAATATCCTGATGATTTTCGGACTTATTGGCTTTATCACAGCGCTGTGGCGGGCGTCCGGCACGATCGCCGTGATCGTGTGCTGGTCGTCGAAGCTGGTGTCGCCGTCGGCATTTCTTGTGATCGCGTTCCTTCTTAACTGTATGGTGTCGATCCTGACCGGAACCTCCTTTGGAACCGGAGCGACGATGGGGGTTATCTGTATGGCGATGGGACGTGCGATGGAGCTTGACCCGTTCTGGATCGGCGGCGCGATTCTTTCTGGCATCTATTTTGGCGACCGCTGTTCACCGGTATCGTCCAGCGCGAATCTTGTCTGTGTGCTGACGAAGACGGATATTTATGAAAATATCCGCGAAATGGTAAAGACATCGCTGGTGCCATTTGTGGCTACATGTATTCTCTATTATATAGTGGGACGTTCCATGAGTGCCGGAAACGGACGGATGGATGTGGAAGGGCTGTTTTCCAATCGTTTTGTACTTCATTGGAGCGCGGTGATCCCAGCGGCGATTATCCTGGTGCTGTCTGTGTTCCGGGTGGAGGTCAAGAAAACGATGCTGATCAGCATTGTGTTGGCGGCGTTTCTGAGCGTGGTGTTGCAGGGGCGGACAATCGAAGAAATTTTACAGATGTGCCTGACCGGTTATCAGGCAAGCGATCCGGCGCTCAATGCTATGATGAACGGCGGCGGCCTGAAATCAATGATTAAGGTGGCTGCGATTGTGAGCCTGTCCTCCTGTTATGCAGGAATTTTCGAGGGAACTGGGCTCTTGAAGCCGATTCAGGGGAAAATAGAGGCGTTGAGCCGGAAAATTACTCCGTTTGGTGCGACCTTTGCGGTGGCGGCAGTTGCTTCCATGATCGCTTGTAACCAGACGCTTTCGATCATGCTGACCCATCAGCTCTGCAAGGAAGGAAATCCAGATAATAAACGATTTGCAATCGATCTGGAAAATACGGCGG
>ERZ835980.1897-NODE-1897-length-20996-cov-3.964854_pt1 | contig 20996 bp, 17 predicted proteins | sample MGYA00519943_ERZ835980 | MGnify/ENA primary metagenome ERZ835980 (study PRJEB31850, sample SAMEA3708791) | human gut metagenome | biome: human gut; feature: human-associated habitat; material: faeces | place: China | collected 2014 ... | reverse complement strand
GCTGACGGGAGAAGACCCAGTCGCGCAGCTTGTAGTTGACCTTTTCATGGCCCCATCCCTGCTCGACGGCGTACTTCTTCATCGCGGGGATAGCCTCCTTGACGGTCATACCGTTTAAGAAGCCGGAGTTGACCATGATGCCGGTGTCATCCTTGAGCGTGAAGGCCTCCTTCGTGATGTCGCCGCCCTCGACGACCTCAACGATGGGCAGGCCGAACGCCTTGGCGAAGTCCCAGTCGCGCTGGTCGTGGCCCGGAACGCCCATGACGATGCCGGTGCCGTAGCCCATCAAAACGTAGTCCGAAACAAACATCGGCACAACCTTGCCGGTCGCGGGGTTGATGACTTCAATGCCGTCGAGGCGAACGCCGGTCTTATCCTTGTTGAGCTCGCCGCGCTCAAAGTCGCTCTTGCGGGCGGCGGCAGCCTGATAGGCCTCGACCTCGTCCCAGTTCTTGATGATGCTCTTCCACTTTTTAAGCAGCGGGTGCTCGGGAGAGATGACCGTGTACGTCACGCCGAACAGCGTATCGACACGGGTGGTGTAAACGGTGATATCATCCTCGGTGTTGGTCTTGAACGTGACCTCCGTACCGGTGGAGCGGCCGATCCAGTTGCGCTGCTGCGTCTTCACGCGCTCGATGTAGTCGACGTCGTCGAGATCGTCGATCAGGCGGTCGGCATACTTCGTGATGCGCAGCATCCACTGGCTCTTTTCCTTGCGGATGACCTCGCTGCCGCAGCGCTCGCAAACACCCTCGACGACCTCCTCGTTTGCCAGCACGCACTTGCAGCTCGTGCACCAGTTGACGGGCATGGTGGTCTTGTAGGCCAGGTCATGCTTGAACATCTGCAGGAAGATCCACTGCGTCCACTTGTAGTAATTGGGGTCGGTGGTGTCCACCACACGGTCCCAGTCGAAGCCGTAGCCGAGCATCTTGAGCTGGCGGGTGAAGTTCTTGATGTTCTGCTGCGTGACGATGGCGGGATGGATGTGGTTCTTGATGGCAAAGTTCTCCGTCGGCAGACCGAAGGCGTCAAAGCCGATGGGATTGAGGACGTTGTAGCCCTGCATCCGCTTCTTGCGGCAGATGATGTCCATTGCCGTAAAGGGGCGCGGATGGCCGACGTGCAATCCGGCGGCGGAAGGGTACGGGAACTCGATGAGCCCGTAGAATTTCGGTCTCGGATCGCCGGTCACGGCGGCGTAGGGCTTTTCCTGCTCCCACTTGTCCTGCCATTTTTTCTCAATGGCTGCGAAATCGTACTTCATGACTTTCTCCTTCTGTATTTCCATAGTCGCTTCTATTTTTACGCTTTTATTTTGCCGCGTCCGGCGTCAGCACGCCGGTGAGGTCCAGCGCGTGGCCGTCGCTCCACAAGCGCTCCAGCCCATAGAACGCGCGGGCCTCCTCATTGAACACATGGACCGCCACGCAGCCGTAGTCCAGCAGCACCCAGGTGCCGCCGCGATAGCCCTCGCGGTGGATGGGCTGCTCGCCGAGCTGATCCAGCTCCTTTTCCACCTCGTCGCACAGCGCGTTGATCTGCGTGTTGCTGCCGCCGGAGCAGATGACGAAATAATCCGCCAGCGTGGTGATCTTGTCGATCTCCAGCACTTTGATGTCGCGGCCCTTCTTGCTGTCGAGCGCCTTGGCGGCCGCAAGCGCCATTTCCTTTGCGTTTACCATTCTCTCTTCCCTTTCCGATTTATTCGTTTCCCGTCGTCTCGCCGATGACCGTCAGGCTCCCCGAGGTCACCTCTGCTGGCGGATCGTTTTCTTCCGTTTCGCCGCCCGTGCTCTCCGAGCTGTTCGCGATCCTTCCCGTGTACGGATCAACGAACACCGGCGGCGCGGCCGCCGCCTTGCTGTCCTCCACCCGTCCGGTGGAGGAGGCGAGCGAGCCGTCCGCGTTGACGGACATGATATCCAGATCGCGCAGCGTGAATTTTTCCGTGAACGGACTGAGGGAATCGTTCACCAGATCCAGCAGCGCGTTGGCCTGCGGCACCACATAGTCGAGCTTCATCGTCCTGCCGTACTCGGCGCTGAGCGTGCGGCTGTAAACGTATACGCCCGTCCACGGCATGGTCATGAAGCTCACGTCCTCCAGCGAAAGGCCGCCGATCACCGCCTGCTTGCCGAACCAGAGGATGTTTTCAAAGGAGAGGTCGGTCTCCACATTCTCCCGGAACACCTCGGCGAGCTTACCGAGGTTGGGCACGTTCTCGAGCTGCAGAAGCTGCTTGATGACCGCCTTGAGGAAATCCTGCTGGATCTGCATACGCCCGCTGTCGCCGATCTGCGGGTTGCCGTAGGAGCTGTTGGAGTCGTTCTTGCGCCAGCGGATGACCTGCATGGCGTCGTCGCCGTTGAGCTTGCGGTAGCCCTTTTCCTGCTCGATGACAAGATCCTGATATTGGTCATGGTAGTCCATGTTGTAGGGCACGTCGAAGTACACGCCGCCGATGGCCTCCACGATCGCGCCGACGGCCTCCCACTCCACGACCACCTGATAGTCCGGCTCAAAGCCGACGAGCTGGGAGATCTCCTTATAGAGCGCCTTGATGCCCTTATCGCCCCCGCCGTAGTAGTTATAGACGGAGTTGATCTTCTTCACATCCCATGGGACGTTCACCATCGTGTCGCGCGGGATGGACATGACCGTCGCCTTCTGGTTCGTCACATCGTAGCTCGCGAGCAGCATCGTGTCGGTGTTGCCGCCTCCGCCCGTGTCGCGGCCGAGCACAAGGACCGTGTAGAAGTCCTTGCTTTTCCGCTCGCCGCTCACGCGCGGACGCACACCGTCGCCGTAATCCAGATCGACGTCGGTCTGACCGGGGTCCTGCGTGTCGCCGTCCCGGTTCGGCAGCTCCGGCGCACGGATCTTCAGCAGATAGCCGCCGACGGTGATCACGCCGACGAGCAGCACCGCCGCCAGCGCGGCGACGAGCAGTCTTTTGGGGTGGGTGAAAATGCCCTTGATCTGCTCCCACGCCTCGTCGCCGTGCTCGTCAAAGGCCGCGTCCACACGGGAGCGCAGCTCGTCGAGCTTTTCCGATTTGAAGTTAAAGTTGTTGTCCGCTTCCCGCTTTCCCTTCATTTGTCTTTCCTTTCAGATAATCACGTGCCGCCAGGGTGTTGACGTGGATGGGGTTCCCCATCTCCTCCATTTCCTCGACCGTCATTTCAAGGCCCATCAGAAGCCCGCGGTCCAGATCCTCCCACACAGTCCTCCGCAGCGCGTCTACGCCCGGAAAATCGCGCGTCGGCTCGATGAAGTCCGCGAGGTAGATGACCTTTTCCAGCACCGTCATGTCCGGCTTTCCGGTCGTGTGCCAGAGGATCGCATTGTAAATTTCATCGTCCACACCGAACACGTCCCGCGCGAGCGCCGCGCCGGTCTTGGCGTGGAGCAGCTTGAGCGCCTTTTTCTCCAGCTCATCGAGCGCGATGCCGTACTTCTCGCACAGCGCGAGCTGCTCCGGCATCGAGAGCTTCTTTGTGCAGTCGTGCAGCAGTCCCGCGACCTCCGCACGGTGAACGTCCGCGCCGTATTTCTCCGCCAGCTTCACCGCCGTCGCCGCCGTGCCGAGCACATGGGCGCAGCGCTTGGCCTTGAGATAGCTCAGCGCGATGGGGCGGAGCTGCTGTACCGTTAGACGCTTGAGATCAAGATTTGTTCCGTATAAATGCTCGCGCAGGATATAGCCGTAGACCTGCGGCTCGAGCATCGCTTCGCTCGTGCCGCTTGCCATGCCCGCGCGCAGCGCGGTCGAGGAAACCTCGATCACGCGGTCGAGCGCGAGCGCTTCAAAGCTGCCGCCGAAGCGCGCGCGGAGTCTTTCCGCCTGCGCGGCAAAGGCCGCGGCGCTGTCATCCGCGTTGCGGTAGAAAGCAACAACTTTCGCGAGCTTTGCGATCTCCTCCGGTGCGCGCCAGCTCTCAAAGGAGAAGAACATATCCGTCCCCATAAAGAGCAGCAGCTCGCCGTTGGGGTACTGCCGGCGCAGGGCGCGGAGCGTATCGACGGTATAGCTCTTGCCCTCGCGCGCCATCTCGAGGTCGAGCACCTCGACCTCGACGCCGCTTTGAAGCGCGGCCTGTCCGCCCATGAGCCGCGTCATGGCGAGGCGGTGTTCGTTCGCGGGGCTCCCCTGCTCCATCACCTTGTGCGGCGGGATGCCCGCCGGAATGAGCAGGAGCTTATCCAGCGCGCACTTCTCCGCCGCCTCGACGGCGGCGTTCTGGTGTCCCAGATGCGGCGGGTTGAAGCTGCCGCCGTAAATTCCGATCTTCAATGAAAATCCCTCTTTATCGTCCTGTTCAGACGGTCTTTTTCTTCTTATCCTTCACGAGCGCGATGCGCTTTTCCTTGGGCTTGGCGTGCGTCTCGCGATAGAGCACGAATTTCGTGCCGATGACCTGCACCTGCTCGGAGCGGGTGAGGCGGCTGAGCTCGTCGCACGCCTCGCGCGCGGTGAGCATACTGTTATCGAGCACGCGGCACTTGATGAGCTCGCGCGCCTCAAGCGCGTCGTTCGCCTGCTTGACGAGATTCTCGCCGATGCCGTCCTTGCCGATGTGGACGATGGGCTCCAGCTCATTCGCCATGGCGCGCAGCTGGGCGCGCTGCTTTCCGGTCAGTTCCATTTATTCGTTTCCTTTCAGATAGTCGTCGAGTGCCGCGGCAAAGGCGCGCAGCGCCTTCCCGCGATGCGAGACGGACGCCTTTTCCTCCGCCGTGAGCTGGCCGAAGGTCTTGCGCAGCTCAGGCACAAAGAATACGGGGTCGTAGCCGAAGCCGCCCTCGCCCATCGGCGCGAACGCGATGGTGCCCGGGCACTTGCCCTCGCACACCAGCTCGTCGCCGTTCGGGAACGCACAGACGATGGAGGTGTGGAAGTGCGCGGCGCGGTCGGTCTGCCCGCGCAGCATCTCGAGGAGCAGCGTGTAGCGGCCCTTGTCATCCAGTCCCTCGCCGCCGAAGCGCGCGCTGTACACGCCGGGGCCGCCGTTGAGCGCGTCCACGCAGAGGCCGGAGTCGTCCGCCACGGCGGGCAGGCCGGTCGCCTGCATCACCGCCGTCGCTTTCAGGCGGGCGTTGTCGGTGAAGGTCTCGCCGGTCTCCTCGACCTCGATCCTCACGCCCAGCTCCGCCTCGCTCACGACCTCCACGCCGAGATGGCTCAGGATCTCGTTCATTTCCTTTAATTTCTTGGGGTTCTGCGTTGCCAATACCAGCTTCATGCTATACCTCCCACGGGTCCTTGTTCCGTTTTTCTTCTCTCTCCCGCGCGGCCTTCTCCTCCTCGCGGCGCTCCGCCGCGCGGTCTATCCGGTCGCCGAGCGAGCCAAGCGTTTTATCCAGCCATTTGCCAGCCTTGTCTGAAAAGGTCTCGATCTCCGGCACGGGAACGATCACCACGCGGCAGCTCTCGCAGTAACGCGCGGGTGCATAGACGCTTTCGATCACAGGCATCCCGCTCAGCCGAACGGGTTCCCCCTCCACGATGCCGCCCTGCTCATTGCGCGGACACCATGTAAGCGCGTACTTGTACGCGGGGAGCGCGCCCTCGCGCATTTCCCCTCCGCAGTAGGGGCAGATGTTCGTGATCTCCATGCCGTGCCTCCCTGTTCATCCGGCGCGCTCAGATGAGCGCGTTGACATACTCCTTCGCGTCAAAGGGCTGCAGGTCGTCGATGCCCTCGCCGAGGCCGACGAACTTCACCGGCACGCCGAGCTCCTGCGCGATGGCGACGCAGATGCCGCCCTTGGCCGTGCCGTCCAGCTTCGTGAGAATGATGCCGGTCAGACCCGCCGTCTCGCGGAACACCTTCGCCTGCTGCAAGCCGTTCTGCCCCGTGGTCGCGTCGAGCACGAGCAGCGTCTCCTTGGCGGCGTCCGGCGTTTCGCGGTCGATGATCTTGCGCAGCTTTGCCAGCTCCTGCATCAGGTTCGCCTTGTTGTGCAGGCGGCCCGCCGTATCGCAGAACACAACGTCCACATTTCTCGCCTTCGCCGCCTGCAGGGAGTCGAACAGCACCGCGCCGGGATCGGCACCCTCGCGGCTGCGCACGATCTCCACGCCCGCGCGGTCTGCCCAAATTTCGAGCTGGTCCGCCGCCGCCGCGCGGAAGGTATCCGCCGCGCACAGCAGCACGCGCTTGCCCTGCTTTTTGTAGCGGTTGGCGAGCTTGCCGATGCTCGTGGTCTTGCCCACGCCGTTCACGCCGATGATGAGCACGACGCTCGGCGTTGTGGAGAGGTCGAGGCTCGTATCGCCGACCTCGAGCTTCTTTTCCAAAATATCGCGCAGCGCCTGCTTGACGTCGTCGCCGCGCTGAATGCTCTTTTCGTATACCACCTTACGCAGCTCCTTCACGGCGTCCGCCGCGACCGACGCGCCGAGGTCTGCCATGATCAGGCTCTCCTCCAGCTCGTCGTAGAAATCCTCGTCGATGGTCTCCCAGATGATGCTGTCGTACCACGCCTTTTTGATCCTTGCAAAAATACCCATCGTCTTACCCCTTGATGTTCAGTTCTTTCGCCATGTCGTTCATGTTGATGGTCAGCACCTTGCTCACGCCGCGCTCCTGCATCGTCACGCCGTAGAGCACGTCGGCGGCCTCCATCGTGCCGCGGCGGTGGGTGATGACGATGAACTGCGTCTTGTCGCAGATGCGGCGCATATAGTGCGCCACGCGGATGACGTTCGGCTCGTCGAGCGCCGCCTCGATCTCGTCCATCACGCAGAACGGCGTGGGGTGGACCTTGAGAATGGCGAAGTAGAGCGCGATGGCGACGAACGCCTTCTCGCCGCCCGAGAGCAGCGAGAGCGTCTTGAGCGCCTTGCCCGGCGGCTGGACCTTGATCTCGATGCCGCAGTCGAGCACGGCGTTCTCGTCCTCCAGCTCGAGCGTGGCCTTACCACCGCCGAAGAGCTCGAGGAAGGTCTCCTGAAAGCTCTCGCGGATGAGAGCGAACTGCTCCTTGAAGATGACCGTCATCTCGCTCGTGATGTTCTCAATGACGCCCAGCAGCTCCTCCTTGGCCTTTTCCACATCGTCGCGCTGTCCGGTGAGGTAGGTATAGCGCGTGTTCACGCGGTCGAATTCCTCGATGGCGCCGACGTTGACATTGCCGAGGCCGTTGATCTCGCGCTTCAATTCATTGATGCGGCGGCTCGCCTTCGGCACGCTCTCCAGCTCGATGCGCTGCTCCTGCGCCGCAGAGTGGGACAGCTCGTAGCTCTCCCAGAGCTTATCCAATATCTGCTTTTCCTCCATCGCGGCGGTAACACGCTTCTGCTCGAGCCTGCCCGCAGCAGCCTGTGTCTGAGAGAGCAGCTCATTGCACTCGCGGTATCTGCGGTCGTTCGCGCTGCGCTCGCCCTCAAGCGTCAGCTTGGCCTCCGCCAGCTCCGCCAGCTCCGCCCTGCGCTTCTCGGCGTCGGCGCGCAGAGATGCGGTCACCGCGTCATGCTGCGCGATCTCCTCCTCCGCGGCCTTGATCTTCGCGCGGTAGTCCTCGATGAGCGCACGGCGTCCGTCCTCGTCGCCGCGCATCTGCTGGGCGAGCGTCTCGAGGTCGCCCAGCGCACGTTCGGTCGTCTCCCGCTCGGCGGTAAAGCCCGCAAGCGTGCTCTTGCGCGCGGCGATCTCGTCGCCGAGGTGCGCGCTGTCACGTTGGAGCTCGTTCTGGCCGGCGAGCTTTTCCTCGCTCTCCGCACGGCAGCGTGCGGCCTCGGCCTCGTGCTTTTTGATCTCCTCCTCGCGGGCGGCGGCTGCCTTTTTCAGCTCCTCCGTGCGCGCGGTGATGCTCTCGAGCTCGGCGGCGATGTCGCTCTCCCGCGCGCGGAGCGATTCGAGCAGCATATCGTACTGCTTCTTTTCGCCCGTCAGGCGGAGCACCGCGTCCTCCGCGCCGCGCTGCTGCTCGCGCGCGACGTCCAGCTCATACTGCGCGGCGTTCAGGTCGCGCTTGGCCTCGTCCGCCTCGCGGAGCGCGGCATCGAGCTTCTCCGTTAAGGCCTCCCGCCGGGCAGTCAGTTCCTTGAGCTCGTTGGCGCGGCTCAAAATGCCCGCGCTGCGGCTCACCGAGCCGCCGGTCATGCTGCCGCCGCGGTTCAAGACCTGCCCGTCGAGCGTGACGATGCGGAAACGATTGCTGTACTTTCTCGCGATGGCGATGCCGCAGTCCATATCCTCGACCACGACGGTGCGGCCGAGCAGATTGTTGAAAATTTCCGTGTACCGCTTATCGAACTGCACAAGCTGCGACGCGACGCCGACGTAGCCGTACTCGCGCTCGACGCCCGCCTCACGCAGCACGTCTCCGCGGATGGCGGTCAGCGGCAGGAAGGTCGCGCGGCCGCCGTCGCGCTGCTTTAAGAAGTTGATGGCGCTCTTGGCGTCCTCCTCGCGGTCCACGACCACGTTCTGCATCCCCGCGCCGAGAGCGATCTCGATGGCGACGGCATAGCGCTTGTCGGTCGTCATCAGGTTGGCGACCGGCCCGTGCACGCCGCGCAGCGCGTTCTTCTCCGCCGCCTGCATGATCAGACGGACCGCCTTATTGAAGCCCTCGTACTCTTTTTCCATCTCGCTCAGAAGGTGGATGCGGGAGTCAAGGTTGTTCTTTTCCATCGTGAGGTCGATGCTCTTCTGCCGCGCCGTCTCCTCGCGCTTGACGCGCCCCTCCATCTTGAGGGTATGGCCGGAGATGATGTTGCGCACGGCGTCGGCCTCCTCCTGCGCCTCCTCAAGGGCGCGGCGGGACGCGGACGCAGCCCTGCGCTTCTCGGTCAGCTGACCGTCCACGCTCTCGCTCTCCGCTTCAAGCGCTGCGCGGCGCTCAGCCAGCTCGGCAAGGCCCGCGTTTATCGCGCTCACGTCCGCGCGGCAGTCCGCCGCGTCGGAGGCCGCCAGCGCTTCCTTCGCGCGCAGAGCCTCGACCTCGCTGCCGGCCTCGCCGGCCGTGCGGGCAAGCTCCTCCGCCTGCGCGAGGAAGGCGCGAAGCTCCTCCTCGAGCTCCGCCGCCTGCGCGGCAAGCTCCTCGATGCGCGCGTGCTTCGCAGCGATCTGCGCGGTCAGGCTCTCCGCGCGGCCCGACTGGTCGCGCAGGTCGTTCTCCACGCGCTCGATGCTCGCGCGGTTGTGCTCGATGCCCGTGCGCAGCACCGCCACGGCGGCGTCCTCCTCGCTGCGCTTCGCGTCCAGCTCGGCGCACTCGGTGCGCAGGCGCTCCTGCTCCATGTCGTTCGCGTGTGCCTTTTCCGCAAACTGCTCAGAGGCGGCGTACAGCTCGTCCAGCGCGGCGTTCGCGCGCTCCAGCTCCTGCTGGGCAAGAGCATAGTCGGTGTTGAGCTTGATGGAATCGGTCTTGATCTTGTCCAGGTTTTCGAGCCAGACGGAGATCTCCAGCGTGCGCAGCTCGTCGCGGAGGATCAGATATTTCTTCGCCTTCTCCGCCTGCGAGCGCAGCGGCCCGACCTGCAGCTCCAGCTCGGCGATCTTGTCGTTGATGCGCACGAGGTTCTCCTCCGTGCGCTCGAGCTTGCGCTCCGTCTCCTCCTTGCGGTGGCGGAACTTGGAGATGCCCGCCGCCTCCTCGAAGATCTCGCGGCGGTCAGCGCTCTTGACCGACAATATCTCGTCGATCTTGCCCTGACCGACGATGGAATAGCCCTCGCGGCCCATGCCGGTATCCATGAACAGCTCGTTCACGTCACGCAGGCGCACGCTCTGCTTGTTGATGTAGTATTCACTCTCGCCGCTGCGGTAATACCGGCGGGGGACGGCGACCTCGCTCTCCTCCATTCGGGGGAAGATGTGCTCGGTGTTGTCGAGCACGAGCGTCACCTGCGCGAAGCCCATCTGGCTGCGCTTTTCCGTGCCGCCGAAGATGACGTCCTCCATCTTCGCGCCGCGCAGCGATTTGCTCGACTGCTCGCCCATGACCCAGCGGATCGCGTCCGACACGTTGGACTTGCCGCTGCCGTTGGGGCCGACGATGGCGGTGATATCCTCACCGAAGTTCAATACGGTTTTATCGGGAAAGCTCTTAAATCCTTGAATTTCGAGCGCTTTTAAGTACATTCCGTGATCTCCTTTGTGCAAGGGAGTAAAAATAGGCAGAAAAAGACATATTTTAACTTATGTACTATACCATTTTCCCCCTCGTTTTTCAAGAGTGAATGATGAACAGAGTGTAAAAAAGACGCCCGTCGGGCGTCTTTTCGCTTTATTTTTCCTGTGCCGCGCGTTTCCGCCGCGACTTCGTCGCCGCACGGGATGCGGCGATGAGCGTGTAAAGCTCCTCATAGGCATCGGCGAGCGTGCCGACGCGGTCGATGAGGCCGTCCGCCACCGCCTCCTCGCCGTAGAGGATGCTGCCGACGTCGGCGGCCATGTCCTCGGCGGCCAGCATGAGCGCAAGCAGCTTTTTCTCGGATATGCCGGAATTCTTCGTCACAAAGCGCACGATGCGCTCTTGCAGGCGGTCGAAATAGTGATAGGTCTGCGGCGCGGCGATAAGCGTTCCGTTCGTGCGGATGGGGTGGACGGTCATGGACGCGCTCGGCGCGATGAGCGAGCGCTTCGGCGCAACGGCCAGCGGCACGCCGATGGAGTGTCCCCCGCCGAGCACGAGCGAAACGGTCGGCTTCCTCATACCCGCGATCAGCTCGGCGATGGCAAGCCCCGCCTCCACATCGCCGCCGCAGGTGTTGAGCAGGAAGAGTACGCCGTCGATCTCCTCGCTCTCGTCGAGCGCCGCGAGCAGCGGCAGAACGTGCTCGTACTTGGTCGTTTTCACGGTATTGGGCAGAAGGCTGTGGCCCTCGATCTGCCCGACGACCGTCAGGCAGTAGACCGTGCCGCGCGCGGTGCGCGTGGTCACGGCTCCCATATCCACGATGGGCTGCATGGGCGGCGTCTGCTCGGGCGCAGACCTCTGCTCCTCGTTCTCGTTCGGCTTTGTCGGTTCCGTCATGGCGCATCCCTCCTCTTTTCTCACAAGGTAGGATTTGCAGAAAATGAGAAAGCATACGGCGCGCCGTATGCTTTCCCGCTATGTATCCTGTTATTTTTCCGTGCCGTAGAAAAAGAGCGCCACCGTGCCGGGGCCGACGTGCGCGCCGGTGACCGGCTCGTAGTAGACCTCGAGGCATTCGCCGGTAAAGCCCCTTTCGCGCAGAAGACCGAGCAGATAATCCGTCCCCTCGCAGTTGTCCGCGTGGGCGATGCCGATGCGCGCGGTCTTATCCAGCGCGCGCTTGTCGAAATAGTCCGCCAGCTCGGCGTAGGCCTTCTTATTCCCGCGCACCTTGCCGCAGGAAACGATGTGGCCCGTCTCGTCGCCGCGCAGGATGGGCTTGATGCCGAGCACCGAGCCGACCAGCGCCGCCGCGCCGGAGATGCGCCCGCCGCGCTTGAGGTAGTTGAGATCGTCCACCGTGAAGAACTGGCACATGTGGGGGCGGCGCGCGAGAATGCGGTCACCGACCTCCTCAAAGCTCCTGCCCGCGCGCAGCAGCTCCGCCGCCTCGAGCACCTGCAGACCCTCGCCGAGGGAGGCGGCATAGGTGTCGATGGTCATGATTTTGGCGTGAGGATATTTTTCCCGCAGCTCCTCCGCCGCGAGCGCCGCGGCGTGCGCCGTGCCGCTGATGCCGCCGGACATACCGACGTAGAGCACATCGTCGCCCTGCGCGAGCGCGCGTTCAAAGAACGCCGCCGCCGTTGCGGGGTTGACCATCGAGGTCTTGACCTCGGCGCCCCGGCGCATGGCGTCGTAGAAGGCCTTGCCGTCGAAGTCCGTCTCCTCGCTGTAGTCCTCCGCCACGCCGTTGACCGTGTAGGAAAACGGAATGACCGCGATATCGTACTCGCGCAGCAGCGCGAGCGGCAGATTGGCCGAGGTGTCGGTATAGAGCTTCGTCATGGCAAAACTTCCTTTTCTGTATTTCTTAGCACTCAGTGTACCACGCTCTAAGCGCGGAAACAAGCAAAGTTACAGATTCTTTACATTAACCTAACAGCATGACAACGGCAGGGTGGTTCCCCTGCCGTTTTTTCGTCAATTCTGCTCAAAGATCACGCGCATGGTCTTGTAGGTCATATAGCAGTCGAGCTTGGCGACCGTCTCATAAGGCGCGTGCATGGAGAGCACGGGAACGCCCGCGTCGAGCGTGTCGATGTTGCGCTGCGCCATGAATTTGGCGACCGTGCCGCCGCCGCCCGCGTCCGTCTTGCCGAGCTCGGCCATCTGCCAGAACACGCCGTTGTCGTTGAGCAGCTTACGCACACGGCCCACGACCTCGGCAGAGGCGTCGGAGGCACCGGACTTGCCGCCCGCGCCGGTGTACTTGCAAAGGCCCACGCCGTAGTTGACAAAGGCGGCGTTGCGCTTATCGTACACGTCGGCAAAGTTCGGGTCGTAGGCGGCGGTCACGTCTGCACTCAGGCAGAAGGAGTTTGCCAGGCAGTCGCGCAGCGCGACGCCCTGCGCCTCGCACAGGTCCGCCATGAACTTGTCGAACGCCTGCGAGAGCATACCGGAAACGCCCTCGGAGCCGATCTCCTCCTTGTCCGCGAAGATGCACACGGCGGTGCGCTTCGGGCTCTTCGCGTCAAAGATGCCCGCGAGCTCCGCGTAGGCGCACACGCGGTCGTCGTGACCGTAGGAGGCGATGAAGCTGCGGTCGAAGCCGATGTCGCGCGCCTTGCCGGCGGGCACGACCTCCAGCTCGGCGGAGATGAGGTCCTCCTCCACGATGCCGTATTTCTCATTGAGGAGCTTGAGGACGTTGAGCTTGAAGCGATCCGAGCAGTCCTCTCCCGCGAGCGGACGGCCGCCGACGAGCAGGTTCAGGCTCTCGCTGGGAATGGCCTCGTTGAGCGGCTTTTTGCCCTGCTCGCGGCCGAGGTGCGGCAGCAGATCGTTGATGATGAACTGCGGGTCGCCCTCGTCCGCGCCGATGTGGACGGCGACCGTGGAACCGTCGCCGCGCACGACCACGCCGTGCAGCTCGAGCGGGATGGTCACCCAGTGGTACTTGCGGATGCCGCCATAGTGGTGCGTCTTAAAGTACGCCAGCTCGGCTTCCTCGTAGAGCGGGCGGGGCTTGAGGTCCAGGCGGGGCGCGTCGGTGTGCGCCGCGCCGATGTTCGCGCCGTGGCTGAGGTCCTGCTCGCCGATGACGGCAAGCATAATTGCTTTACCCCTGTTGTTATAGTAGACCTTGTCGCCCGTCTTGAGCGCCATGCCCTTCTCGTAGGGCACGAAGCCGCGCGCGCTGGCCAGCTCGATGCAGTGCTCCACGCACAGCCGCTCGGTCTTGCCGTGGTCAAGGAAATCCTTGTAGTCCTCGCAGTAGGCGTGCATCGCCTGCTCCTCCTCAGCGCTCAGGCGCTCATAGCCGTTCTTGGGCGCATAAGCGAGCTTCTCCGCCCACTCGTTCTTTTCCTTCTCTGCCATGGTTCATTCCTCCTTGGATTTTTTAATAATGGTATCCAGAAACTCCTCCGCGGCAAACGCAGCCTGCGCGGGAGTCGGGTAGTTATTTTCAAAGACCGCGTCGCAGTCCGCGCGGAACGCCTCCTCGCTGCGCTGCGCACGCACACGGGCGCGGGCGTAGTCCTCGGAGATGCCGTCGCGCGTCATGATGCGGCGCACGCGCACCTCCTCCGGCGCGGTGACCGCGACGGTCACGTCGCAGAGCGCGCCGAGGCCGCTCTCCACGAGCTTGATGGCGTCGAGCGCGATGAGCCGCGCGCCGCTTTCCTCCATGCGCCGCGCGAGCGCGCGGGGCAGATGGCGGAAGATGATGGCGTCGAGCTGCGCAAGCGCGCCGGCGTCGCCGAATACTATATTGCCCAGCTTTTGCCGGTCCAATCCGCCGTCGGGGGCGAAGACATCGCCGAACGCGGCGGTCAGGTCGGCGCGCAGCGGCGCGTCAGTCCGGAGCATTTCGTGATACACCGCGTCGCAGTCGAGCACCAGCGCGCCGCGCCTTTCCAGTGCGTGCAGCAGCGTCGTCTTGCCCGCGCCGGTGCCGCCGGTGATGCCGAGGACAAAGGCGCCGTCCGCCTCCTCTGTGTGGAAGCCCGCGGCCTTTTTCAGCCGGTTGCCGACGGCGAGGCCAAGTCCCGCGCTGTCGGGACACTGCGCCCAGATGGCGGGTACGTCCGTCGCGTCGAAGGTGCGCAGCGCGTCAAAAACGTGCTGCGACTGCGCGAGCTTGTCGCCGCTCGCGCCGAGTCGGTGAACGATGTGCCCCGCGAAGAGCGGCGCGAACTCGTCGAAGCAGATCACGCCGTCCCGCGCGCCGAGCGCGGCAAGCAGCCGCCGCGCGCTCGCGCGGGGCGAGCCGGTGACGACCGTGACAGGAGCCTTCGGCGCATAATGGCGGTACTTCATGCCCGGTGCGCGGGGCCTCTCCCCCGCCGCCATCTGCTGCGTGACCGCCTTATCCACCGCCACCTCGCCGAGCACGGCGCGCAGCTCCTCGAGCGGCAGTCCGCCCGGGCGCAGCAGGCGCGGCGGCGTGCAGGTCAGGTCGATGATGGTCGATTCCACACCCACGCGGCAGGGCCCGCCGTCCACCACGCCGTCGATCCTGCCGTCCATGTCCTCGCGGACGTGCGCGGCGGTCGTGCAGCTCGGACGGCCCGAGGTGTTGGCGCTCGGCGCGGCGACCGGAACGCCTGCGGCGGCGATGATGGCGCGCGTCACCGCGTGGTCGGGACAGCGCATCCCGACGGTCTCCAGTCCGCCGGTGGTGACGAGCGGCACGCAGTCCGCCTTCGGCAGTATCATCGTCAGCGGCCCGGGCCAGAAGCGCCCGGCAAGGCGGTACGCCGTCTCCGGCACGTCCTTGCAGTAGCGCGCGAGCCAGCTCGCGTCTGGGATATGCAGGATGAGCGGGTTATCCTGCGGGCGGCCCTTGGCCTCAAAAATGTGCCGCACGGCGTCCGCGTTCAGTCCGTCCGCACCGAGGCCGTAGACCGTCTCGGTCGGGATGGCGAGCAGCCCGCCGCGGCGCAGAATGTCCGCGGCCTGTTCGACCGCCGCGCTCTCCCGCGCAGGATCGGTGATGGTAAAGTATCGGGTGTTCAAAAAGGTTCCCCCTTCTGTGCGTCTGAAGCGCTCAGCTCTCCGTGCTCTCGCGCAGCTTTTCTGCCTGCGCCTGCATGGTCAGCGCGTCAATAATCGGGTCAAGGTCGCCGTTGATGACGGCGTCGATGTTGAAATTCTTGTTGTCCCCCGTCAGGCGGTGGTCGGTGACGCGGTTCTGTGGGAAGTTGTAGGTGCGGATGCGCTCGTTGCGCATCCCGGTGCCGACCTGCGCGCGGCGCTCGTTCGTCACGGCGCTCTCCACACGCTCACGCTCCATTTCATAGAGCTTGCTCGCAAGCATCTGCATACACTTCGCGCGGTTCTGCACCTGCGAACGCTCCTCCTGACACGCCACGACGATTCCCGTCGGCTTGTGGATCAGCCGCACGGCGGAGCTCGTCTTGTTGACGTGCTGTCCACCCGCGCCCGAGGAGCGATAGACCTGCATCTCGATGTCCTCCGGCCGGAGGTCGACGTCGACCTCCTCCATCTCCGGCAGCACCGCGACCGTGGCGGTGGAGGTGTGGACGCGCCCGCCGCTCTCCGTCTCCGGCACACGCTGCACGCGGTGGACACCGCTTTCAAACTTCAGTCTTGACCACGCACCCGCGCCGTTTAGGATAAAGTCAGCTTCCTTTACACCGCCCAGCTCCGTGTCGTTGTAGTTCAAAAGCTCGATCTTCCAGCCGTGCTTTTCGGCGTACATGGAGTACATACGGTAGAGGTCCGCTGCGAAGAGCGCGCTCTCCTCGCCGCCCACGCCGCCGCGCAGCTCCATGATGACGTTTTTCCCGTCGTTCGGGTCGCGCGGCAGGAGCAGCACGCGCAGCTCCTCATAAAGCCGCTCCTTGTCCGCCTTCGCCTGCCGCAGCTCCTCCTGCGCCATGTCGCGCAGCTCGGCATCGGAGAGCAGCTCCGTCGCCTCGGCGATGGTCCGCTCCGCGCGGCGATAGTCCTCGTAGCACTGCGCGACCGGCTCAAGCTCCTTCTGCTCCTGCGTGAGCCTCCGCAGCTCCTTCGCGTCGCCGTAGATCTCCGGCACGGTCAGCAGCTCTCCGATCTCCGCGCAGCGGCGCGCGATCTGTTCCAGCTTCTCCCACATTGCTTCAGTTCTCCGCCGTCATGTAGTTCGTCACATTGCGGATGAACTCGTCGCGCCAGAAATGATAGCCCGCCGAGCCAATGCGCAGCGAGACGTCCGCCACGTGGGGGTGGTCGACGTACTGGTCCATCTGGTCGCACACATCCTTATACAGCTCCTCGCTGCCGTGGACGACGACATAGGCGATGTTCTGCACCTCCAGCCCGCGGCGCTTGAGGAAGCCGCGCGCGATGCTCGAGCAGCGTCCCGCCCAGATGGGCGTGCCGAGAATGACGAGCCGGTAGTCCTGTAAGGCGCGGCGCGTATCAAACGGCTCCATCGCGCGGGTACGGCGGCGCATGGCGTCCAGTCCGCAGCGCAGCCAGCCGATGGCGCCGTCGCGGTCCACGCGGTCGCGCATCTCCACGCACTCGCAGTCAAGCGCGGCAGCGATCTCCTCCATGGCAAATTTTGTGTGTCCCGTGCGGGAGTAATACAAGCACAGAATATCCTTGTTCATCGTTAACCTCCGTAGACAAAATAGGCGGCAAGGCCGAAGGCCTCGCGGATAAAGTAATTGACGGTCAGGCACTGAAAGTAGAGCGCGGAGGGCAGATGCGCCGGCACGGCGGCGGTATCGCCGCCCCACATCAGCCGCGCCCGGCAGAGGTGGAAGTCCGAGGTGACGATGGCAACGCGCTGCGCCGGATCAACGCCCAGCTCCTCGAGTATCGCCCGCGAGTAGCGCAGGTTCTCCTGCGTGCTGGTGGAGCGCTCCTCCGGGTACAGCCGGCTCTCGTCCACGCCGCGGCGCACCAGCGCGCGGCGCATACACTCGGCCTCGGTGATGGCCTCGCCCGGCCCCTGTCCGCCGGAGAGGACCACCGGCACGTCTGGGTGCTCCTCCAGATACGCCGCCGCGGCGTCGATGCGCGTGCGCAGTGTGAGCGACGGCGTTTCGCCGTTCACGCCCGCGCCGAGCACGATGACCGCGCTCACCGGCGCGTCGGACTCGTCTGCGAACGAACCGCGGACGACCATCGTTTCCAGCACGGTAAACAGGGAAAAGCCCAGTAAAAGCGCAGCGATCAGCGCAAGCTCGCACCACGCCGCAGCGCGGTGCCCACGCCGTGCAAAATGCTCCAGCAGATAGAAAATGAACAGCACCGCCGTGGCACACAGGCAGAGGAGGGCGGAAAAGCGCAGTCCCGGAACGAAGCGCAGCAGCACCGCCAGCGCGAGGAAAACGAGCGCCGCCGCAAACAGCAACCGCTCCCGCTTTGTGAGCGCCTTCCATTTTTCTCTCATGTCCCAACCTCCCCGCTCGCGCGTTTTCGTCCCTGCCGCTTCTCTCTTTCCTATTCGCCCGCCTCGGCGGCGAGCGCCTCCCAGCGCTCCATCAGCTCTGTGAGCTTCTGCTCCTGCGCCTCCTTTTCGGTGTAGAGCGCGCTGTATTTCTCATAGTCGGACGCGGCTTCCTCCAGCCGCGCGTCCAGCGCGGCGAGCGCCTCCTCCTGCTGCGCGATCTCGCGCTCGCAGATGGTCAGCTGGCGGCGTGCCGCCTGCTGATTTTTATTGCCGCGCTGCGGCTTTTCCGTAAGGCTCTTTTCCTTTACTGCCTTTTCCGGCTCTGCCTTTTTCGCCGACTGCTCCGCCTTTATTTTGCGGTAGCGGGCGAAGCCCATCGGGTAGTCGGTGATCCTCTGCTCCTCCAGCTCCCAGACGCGGGTGGCGAAGCGGTTGATGAAGTAGCGGTCGTGGCTGACGAACAGCAGCGTCCCGTCGAAGGCCTCCACCGCCTCCTCGATCCACTCGCGCGAGGCGATGTCGAGGTGGTTGGTCGGCTCGTCGAGAATGAGGAAGTTCACCTCGTCGTCCATCAGCATGCAGAGCCGCAGGCGGCTCTGCTCGCCGCCGGAGAGCACGGAAACAGACTTGAACACGTCCTCTCCGCGGAAGTGGAACGCCGCCAGACGGTCGCGCGCCTTCTGCGGCGTGATGTCCCGCTTGGAATAAAGCATCGTGTCCACAAGATTGCGCTGCGGCACGTCGAAGTGAATGATCTGCGGCAGGTAGGCGATCTTCGTCGAGGGGCCGAGCTTGATGCGGCCCTCGTCGGGGTACTCCTCGCCCATGATCATCTTGATGAGCGTGGATTTTCCCGTGCCGTTGTCGCCGATGAGCGCGATGCGCTCGCCGCCGGCGACCTTGAGGTCCACGCCGGAGAACAGCGTCCGCTCGCCGAAGGACTTGCCGACGCCCTTGAGCGTCAATACCTCGTCGCCGAGAAATTCGCTGCTCCGGAACTGCGCGGTCATCTTCTTCTCGCGCGTGGGCTTGTCCGTCGTGCGCATCCGCTCGATGCGCTTTTCCATCGAAAACGCGCGCTTGTGCAGCGCGTCGTTGCCCATGAACGCCCACAGGTGCAGCTTGTCCGCTGCGGCCTCGAGCTGCCTGATCTTGGCCTGCTCCTTCTCATACTGCCGCATTTTCTCCAGATAGCGGCGCTCCTTCTCCACGGCGTAGAAGCTGTAGTTGCCGTTGTAGAACTCCGCGTGGCCGTCCAGAATCTCGATGACGCGGGTGATGGTGCGGTCGAGGAAATAGCGGTCGTGCGAGATGGCGACGACCGTGCCCTTGAACGAGGCAAGGTATTCCTCCAGCCACTCGATGGCGTGGAGGTCGAGGTGGTTGGTCGGCTCGTCGAGCAGCAGAATGTCCGTGTCCTCCAAAATCAGGCGGCCGAGGTTCACGCGCGTCTTTTCGCCGCCGGAGAGCGTGTCGAACAGCCGCGTGCGCATATCCGCGGGAATGGACAGGCCGTTGGCCACCTTGTTGACGGCGGTGGCGGTGTCGTAGCCGCCGAGGCCCTCAAAGCGGGCGGACAGCTCGCCGTAGCGGCGCAGCGTCTCCTCGGATTCGTCGCCCTTCGCCATCTGCGCGGAGAGCCGCTCCATCTCGTCGGCCATGCGCCTCATGCGCTCGAAGGCGGATTGCAGCACGTCCTCCACCGTATAGCCCGCCGGGTAGACCGGTATCTGCGAGATCAGCCCGACGCGGCGGTCCGACGCGATGGCAACCTCGCCGGCGTCGTAGTCGATCTCGCCCGTGAGGATGCGAAAGAGTGTCGTCTTGCCCGCGCCGTTCTTGCCGAGCAGACCGACACGCTCGCCGGAGTTGATCTGAAAGGTCAGTCCGTCCAGTATTTTCTTTTCCAAATCAAAGGACTTTTGAAGTCCTGTTACGCTGATCTCGATCATGTTGTCTTGAGCAATTCCTCTACGATCTTCTCCAAGTGCATGGAGTGCGACGCCTTGCACAGCAGGACGCTGCCCTCCGTGAACGCAGCTCTCGCCGCATCGACCGCGCTCTCCGCGTCGGGATACCACTCGGCGCTCTCGTGCGCGGCGTCCGCGATGCCGTGGGCGTACTCGCCGACAGCGATGACGCGGTCGATGCCGAGCAGAGCGCACAGCTCGCCCATCGCGCGGTGCGCGGACTCCGTCAGCTCGCCGAGCTCTTTCATGTCGCCGAGCACGGCGATCTTCTTGCCCTCGCTCGCCGCAAGCACGCGCAGCGCTGCGGACATGGACTGCGGGTTGGCGTTGTAGCAGTCGTCGAGCAGGCGGCGGTCGCCGCTGAGGCGGTGGACGCGCATCCGCGAGCCGGCGGGCTCATAGAGCGCGACGCCGCGCTCGATCTCGGGGACCGACAGACCCAGCTCCTCACCGACCGCGGCCGCCCCGGCGCGGGGATGCGGAGATGATACGCCGCGCGCGCGGTGGTCACGGTGCAGGCGATGCCGTCGATGCCGCGGTCGCGCAGCGCGGAAACGCGGACGTCCGCGTGCGCGCTCTCGCCGCAGCGGACGATGCGCTGCGGGAGAGCTACCGTGTCGAGCAGCGCGTCGTCGCCGTTGAGGATGGCGACGCCGTCGGCGTCGAGGTTTTCAAATATCTCGCTCTTAGCCTTCAGAATGCCCTCGCGCGAGCCTAAAAACTCGATATGCGCGTCGCCGATGTTCGTGATGACGGCGATGTGCGGGCGCACCATCTCGCCGAGATAGCGGATCTCGCCGAAATGGTCCATGCCGGTCTCGATGACGGCGGCCTCATAGGTGTCGTCCAAGCCGAGGAGCGTGAGCGGCGTGCCGATGTCGTTGTTAAAGTTCTCCGCCGTTTTGAGCGTGCGGTACCTCTGCGACACGACCGAGGCGATCATTTCCTTCGTCGTTGTCTTGCCGACCGAGCCGGTGATCTGGACAACGGGGATGTTGAACTGCCCGCGGTACCACGATGCGAGCGCCTTGAGCGCAAGGCGCGTATCGGGGACGGCGATGTAGAATTTATCGGGCAGGAACGCCGCGGGCGTCCTCGCGCACAGGCAGCCCGCCGCGCCGAGCGCGAGCGCCTTGTCGATGTAGTCGTGTCCGTCGAAGCGCTCGCCGGTGAGCGGGATAAAGAGCGCGCCCTCGCCTGCCTTGCGGCTGTCGGTGGAAACGGAGGTCACGGCGGCGCTCACGCCGCCCGCGAGAAGTGTGCCGCCCGTGGCGGTCAGCAGCTCGGAAACGGTCAGCCTTCTCATGCTCTCCCCTCCTTCCGCGCCCGCAGGGAGCTTGTCACGATGCGCTCGCACAGCTCGCCGTAGCCGATGCCGACGGCGGCGGCCTCCTGCGGCACGAGCGAGGTCGGCGTCATGCCCGGGAGGGTGTTGATCTCCAGGAAATAGGGCGTGCCGTCCTCGGTGACGATGAAGTCCGCGCGGGAATAGACGCTCAGCTCCAGCACGC
>ERZ835980.1887-NODE-1887-length-21086-cov-8.452855_pt1 | contig 21086 bp, 17 predicted proteins | sample MGYA00519943_ERZ835980 | MGnify/ENA primary metagenome ERZ835980 (study PRJEB31850, sample SAMEA3708791) | human gut metagenome | biome: human gut; feature: human-associated habitat; material: faeces | place: China | collected 2014 ... | reverse complement strand
AATACAAAACGGATAAAGATAAAACTAAAAGGACTTAGTCCTGTAGAATACAGAATTAAGTTTCAATTAGTAGCCTAATTAATATGTCCAATATTTTGGGTGCACATCAAAATAGAACTAAAGTTTTTTTTATCTAATTAATTCATTTCAAATACAACTGATACATTTGCTCTAACACTGATATCACCACTTTGAATAGGTGAAGTTGCTCCTGTTGCATCAGCTGCTCTCATATACATAGCATTATTGAAATTTTTAGCTTCAATATATGTGCTTCCAGTATTTACACTGACTACATTTACTATAGATTTTCCTAAGCTATTAGCAACTACTTGTGCTTTACGTTTAGCATCTGCGATAGCTTGCTGTAATACTTTATCTTTATAAACTTGGCTGTCTTTTAAACCAAATTCTATAGAATTTACATTACTAGCACCTGCATTAATTGCTGTATCAATCACAGTTCCTACCATATCGATATTATCTATAGTAACAGTAATTTCATTTGATACACTGTAGCCAATGATTTCTCTACTATTATCTTTAGTGTTATATACAGGATATAAATTATAATTTGTTGTCTGCATTTTATCTTTAGTTATAGCTAATCCCAATATAGCACTTTGAATATTTTGCATGATTTGAGCATTTTGTGCTGAAGCCAATTTTGCATCTTTTGCAGTATTTTCAATGCTAATACTTATAGTTACTTTATCTGGAGCAACTTTTATCGTAGAACTTCCATCTACAGAAATTGCTCTTAAATCCTGTGCTTGTACTAGACTACAAGAAAATAAAATACATAGAGCCATCACTAAGCCGACCAAACTAAATTTACGCATAAATAACACTCCTTTTGCTTTAAATTAATTAAATTATTAAAATTTTATTAAAATTTTCCAGATAAAATATAGGGAAGAATTTTCCCTATATTTATTTATGCATTAAACATTGAAACGGAAATGTGTAACATCGCCATCTTGCATGATATAATCTTTACCTTCTACACGAACTTGACCTTTTTCACGAGCTGCTGCTACACTTCCAGAAGCTACTAAATCATCATAAGATACGATTTCTGCACGAATGAAGCCACGTTCTATATCAGAGTGAATTTTACCGGCAGCCTGTGGAGCTTTTGTACCCACTTTAATAGTCCATGCACGACATTCATCTTCACCAGCTGTCAAGAAAGTCATAAGACCTAATAATTTAAAAGCTGCTTTGATTAATTTATTAAGACCAGATTCATCAAGTCCTAAATCAGATAAAAATTCATTTGCTTCTTCTTCATCGAGTTCTGCAATTTCAGATTCTACTTTAGCGGAAATTACTACAACGCCTGCATTTTCTTTTTGAGCATATTCTTTTACTTTTGCTACATATTCATTATCATTTTCAGCAGTAGCTGCTTCATCTTCACTTACATTTGCTACATATAATGTAGGTTTTAAAGTCAATAAATTCAAATCTTTGATGAGTTCTAATTCATCTTCACTGAGTTCTGCCTGACGTGCTGGAATAGCTTCTTCTACTACTTTTTTTACTTTTTCCAAAACAGCTTCTTCAGCACGAGCTTCTTTATTACCGCTTTTAGCTGTACGAGAAACTCTATCTAAACGTTTTTCTACAGAATCAAGGTCTGCTAAACAAAGTTCAGTGTTGATGATTTCAATATCACGAATTGGGTCTACACTACCTTCAACATGAGTAATATCACCACTAGCAAAACAACGTACAACATGAGCTACTGCATCTACTTGACGAATATGGGATAAGAATTTATTTCCTAAACCTTCACCACGAGAAGCGCCTTTTACTAAACCTGCAATATCAACAAAGCTTACGCTTGCAGGAGTAGTTTTTTTAGAATTGTACATTTCATGAAGAACTTTTAATCTTTCATCAGGAACATCTACAACACCTACATTTGGTTCAATTGTGCAAAATGGATAGTTTGCTGCTTCTGCACCTGCTTTTGTAATAGCATTAAATAAAGTAGATTTACCCACATTTGGCAATCCTACAATACCAACTTCTAAATTACTCAAAATTATTCACCCTATCTTTTTTATTTTTCTATATAATTATACCTTATTCTTATTTTACTGCAACAAGGCTTCATCTATAATTGTACCATATTTGCCAAGCCACCAAGAAATAGCTCTTACACCATTGATATAATTTTCTAAAACAGTTCTATCTGGCAAGACTTCACGATTAAAATACTGTGGTTTTTCTACTAAATCATCAGTATTACCGATAGCATCAGCAGTTATCCAAAAAGCATAACTTTGACCTAATTTATTTTCACTCAAAGATTTCCCCACACTATAATAAGTAAAACCTTCTGGAGCTATTAAATCTATCACTGTTGGCATAATATCTATTTGACTTCCTGCCATATCTTCTGGCAATAAATCTTTTTGTATGCCTTTTCCTGTGATGATAAGTGGCACGCTATAGCGTTCATACATCGTAGGTACTTTATCGATATTATATCTATCAGCATGGTCGCCCACAAAAATAAATAAACTATCTGGATATTTTGCTTTGACTTTATTAATGAAATCACTTGCCATCTTATCTGCATACCAAAAATGACCAAGTTCTTTGATTAATTCTTGATTATTTTTTTCTTTATCAGGTAATCCTTCAATCACTTTACTAACATCAAAACCTTCTTTTTCTAAGTCAATATTAAATGGTGAATGATTTGATGTATTTAAAATCACTGAAAAAGTCATTTTATTATCATCAATCTGTTTAAAAATAGCATCATATAAATATTCATCATCAGCGCCCCATACGCTACCTGTAGCATTAGGGTCAATATTGCCTCTACTATAAAAATTATCAAAGCCTTGTGCTAATGTAAATTCTTGAATATTTTCCCATGTAGCAGGACCAGCATACCAAAAACTTGTTTCATAGCCTAAATTTTTCATCTGTGGTGCTGTTGCCGTGATATAAGGATTTGCTAATGCTTCTGGCATAGTTGTCAAATATAAATTAGAATTTGCCATGCCTGTAACCATAGTCATTAAAGCACCTACTGTACTTGAGCCACTAGGCAACATATGCGAAGTATAAATCGTATCATCTTCAGCGATTATTTTTTTCATATTATCAGCAATATGCAAATTGCTATATTTATCTAATAATGGCCAGTTCGCATAGCTTTCTGATACAATCACAAAAATATGTTTTGGTTTTTCTATCTTAGCCCCTGTTGCTTCTTTAGCTAGATATATACTTAAATCATTTCCGCCATCTTTATTTGTTAAAGATTTTGCTAAATCTCTCACATTTTGCGCTGAAAAACTAAGTCCATTACAAGCTTCCATACGCATTTGATTTGCATATGCTCGATAAATAGCTTGATAATCATCTAAAATAGACTCATTTAAAAATGTATCATTTGTAATTCCTGCATTTTCCCAATTCACACCAGATTTCCAGCTCCAGCCACCGCCATATAAAGATAACGTAGCCAATAAATATACACCAATCAATAAAATTATAAGTCTATACTTACTTTTTAGTTTAGACCATTTAAAAAATCCCCATTTTTTATCAATAAATTTATTAAATATATAATTTAATACACAAACCAATAAAACTACTATACATAACTTTAATGGCAAATGAAATTCTTCAATTAATGAAATAAATAATGCATAAACATCTTCATGCATTGCTGTAAATATCATTTGATTAAAACCACTATGGAATTGTTGATAAAAGGGAAATCTTGCAATAAATAACAATGTAGTAATAAATAATACACAAAAAGAACAAACCTGTCTAAACCATCTTAAACGCTTAGAAAAACCCTCTGCTACCAAGCTTATAAGCATACATAAAGTAAGAACCCCCGCCGTCTGTAAGCTTAATTTCGCTCCACTATAAATAGCAGTAAAAATCAAACTAAAATCACTATCTACGGCAATATACTCATGCATTCCCCCGATAAAAATTATTCGGTATATACACAATAACAACCAAAAAAATACAAAAGTTTTTATGATTTTTAGTATATTAAGACTAAAAATATCTACTAAATTTTTTTGCAATATAATCAATCCTTTTTATATTTAAATTTTCCTACTTTTATTTAATTGTAGTCACTAAAAAAAGCTTATATTGCTTTATTATACTAAAAAAATATCTAAATTAAAATAAAAACCTCTATCTATAGAAACACCCCAAAAGCATTTACTTTAACTTTTGGGGTGCAATCTTTTCATATTATTTTTTTGAGTTTAACTATTGTGTTTATTAATCTAAAATTTCAGCTTTAGTTGCAGTAGCTTTACCAGGCATACTCATAGCTACAAAATCATACCAAACTAAAATTCTATCGCCTGCTCTTAATTCATTAGCATCGTCTTCTACTTTTGTAGGAATAGTTACTAATGTATCTTCATTACTATTTAATACTTCTACGCCATTTTTTACTTTGTTTACTTCAGCAACTTGCATATAAATAGCATCATGTTCACCATTACCCATTACTAAAGCATAAGCTCTGCTTTGTGGTGGTAAGCTACGTGTAGCACTAGCACTATAATAAGCAGTAAGTTCATCACCTACTTCTAAACGATTAAAATCAACATCATTACCATTTCTGCCATTTACAATTTCAGTATCCCAATTTAAATGTACTGCAACTACATCTTGAGGATTTTCCCCTTCAATTGTAACCATATTACCACTAATTTCAATTATATGACCATGTAAACTTCTTACTTGGTCTACTGCACTTGAAGCAAATGCTGCAGTTGAAGCAAATGCCAAACAAAGTACCATCATTAATAAAACTCTGATTTTTTTCATTGTAAATTCAACCTCCATTGAATATATTCATTAACCTTATATTATCATTTTTAATGAACATATTCAATAAGAAATCTATTAGAAATAAATTAAAAGATTATTAAAATAAAAAGAGATTTATTACCTTTGCTCTATATAAACAAATTCATAAATCTCTTTTTATTATATTCTATTCATGTAATTCCAATGGCAGTCCATCAGGGTCTTTAAAAAATGTCATTTTTTTCTGCGTAAAATCGTCCCATCTAATTGGTTCACATTCAATGCCCAATTTTTCTAATTCTGCTACAGTCTTTTCTATACATTCCACTTTAAAAGCTAAATGTCTAAGTCCACAAGCTTCCGGATTATTTACACGTTTTGGTGCATCTGCTTTACCAAAAATCTCCAATTCACAACTACCTAATTTTAAATCTAGCTTATAATCATTTCTATCTTCTCTATGATGTTCTCTAATTACTTCAAAACCCAATAAATCTACATAAAAATGACGAGATTTCGCATAATCAGATACGATAATTGCCACATGATGAATTACTTCTAAATTCATGATTTACACCTTTAATCTTTCTTTTTAAATAAATATGTCATATAAATAAATATTACCCAAATAGGTAAAACTATTATAGAAATCAACATATCTGGTATTTGTGTCATAATCACTACTACTGCAATTAAGAACAAGATACAGAAATAATTTGTATATGGATAAAATAAAGATTTAAATTTAAGTTCATCTAAACGATTTTCACGAGTAAATTTCAATCTAAATTTCATATGTGTAATAGTGATAATAAACCAGCTGATGATTAAGCCAGCTACTACAATAGATAATAAATACATAAATAATTCTTTAGGGAAATAATATGTCATTATTACAAGAATTATACCAATAACTGCTGATACTAAAATCCCTACCATTGGAATACCAGTACGAGATAAGGAAGCGAAAATTTTTGGTGCATTTCCTTCTTTTGCTAAACCATAAAGCATACGAGATGTACCATATAAAATACCATTATATGCAGATAATGCTGCTACTAATACAACAAAGTTTAAAATATTAGCTGCTGCTGGAATACCAATATTAGAGAAAATCTGTACAAATGGACTGCCTTGAAGACCAACTTGATCCCATGAAGAAAGACTCATCAATACTACCATAGTACCGATATAGAAAATTAAAATACGAATTAAAATTTGATTTATAGCTTTTGGTAAAGTTTTTTCTGGATTTTCAGCTTCTCCTGCTGTTATCCCAATTAAATCTACACCACCAAAAGAGAACATAACTACTGCTAAAGAAGCCGCAAAGCCCCAAGCACCGTTAGGAAAAAATCCACCATTTACCCATAAATTACTGAAATTTTGAGGGAATGGTCCCATTGTTGTAAAAATTAAATACAAACCGAAAACAATCATACAGCAAATAGCTGTTATTTTAATAAATGATGCCCAATATTCTGATTCACCATAAAAACTTACATTGATTAAATTAACAGTTATAATTAATAAAATACAAATTAAAATAGTGAGCCATTGTGGAAAATCAGGTAACCAGAAATTGACATATGTTGCTGTTGCGGATAATTCAGCCATACCAGCTATCATATATAAAAACCAATAATTCCAACCTGCTAAATAACCTGCAAATCTATGCCAATATTTATCAGCAAAATAACTGAAAGAACCAGATACTGGTTCTCTAACAGACATTTCACCCAACATTCTCATGACAAAGAAAATAAAAATCCCTGCTAATAAATAAGATAAAATAATACCAGGCCCTACTAATTTGATTGTTGGTGCAGAACCATAAAATAAACCTGTACCAACAGAAGCCCCTAAAGCAATCATTTGCATATGACGACTTTTTAAGCCCCTCTTCATTTTGTGTTCATTATTATCCATATCTATCCACCTTTTTTAATAAAATCTAAAAACATAAATAATATATTATCATTTATCTTATCAACTCTACAATAAACAAATAAAAAATCCCTATAAATAATAAAATAATATGTATAAAAATTGCAGACAAAAAGCACTAACTATCAAAAATCAATAGTTAATGCTTTTCATCTTAATTCATACCTTATTATACTTTTGCTCTCAATTTATATGTTATATAAATAAATGCTACCCAAACTACTAATGCCCCTAAAGATATTCTCATGTCTTCCATAAAGAACATAATCACTACAATAGCAGCTAAGAAAATAAAACAAAAATAATTAATATACGGGAATAAAAATGCTTTAAAATGAAGTTCATCCAAACGATTTTCCTGTATGAATTTCATTCTAAATTTCATATGAGTTATAGCTATAGTTGCCCATGTGATAACAAGTGCTGCAACTACAGTTGATAATAAATACATGAAAACTTTTTCAGGTAAAATATAAGTCAAAATTACAAGCAATAAAGAAATTGCTGTAGATACCAAAATACCTACCATTGGTATACCACGACGAGATAAAGAAGCAAACATCTTAGGTGCATTTCCATTTTGCGCCAAATTGTGCAAAATACGAGATGTACTATATAAACTACTATTATATACAGAAAGTGCTGCTACAATTACTACGAAGTTTAAAATATTAGCTGCCGCTGGAACACCGATATTAGAGAAAATCTGTACAAATGGGCTAGCATTTAAACCAACTTCATCCCATGGAGCAAGTGTCATCAATACTACCATAGTACCAATGTAGAAAATTAAGATACGAAGCAATACTTCATTTATAGCTCTTGGTAAAGTTTTTTCTGGATTTTCAGCTTCTCCTGCTGCAATACCGATTAATTCTACACCGCCAAAAGAAAACATAACTACAGCTAAAGACTGTGCAAATCCCCAAGCACCATTAGGGAAAAAGCCACCATTATTCCATAAATTACTGAAATTATCAGGAAATGGTCCCATTGTTGTAAATATCAAATAAAAACCAAATACAATCATACAGCAGATAGCTAAAATTTTAATAAATGATGCCCAAAATTCTGCTTCACCAAAAGTTTTTACATTGATTAAATTTACAGTTGTTACTACTACAATACAGACTAAAACTGTTATCCAATGAGGTACATCAGGAAGCCAATAATTTACATAAATAGCGATTGCAGATAATTCCGCAAAGCAAACTAATAAATATAAAAACCAATAATTCCAACCTGCTAAATAACCTGCAAAAGGGCCTAAATATTTATTCGCAAAATAAACAAATGAACCAGATACAGGCTCTCTTACAGACATTTCCCCTACCATTCTCATGATACAGAAAATGAAAACACCAGCTAAAGTATAAGATAAAATAATCCCTGGACCTACTAATTTAATTGTTGGTGCAGAACCATAAAACAGCCCCGTACCAATAGAAGTACCAAGTGCAATCATTTGCATATGGCGATTTTTCAGCCCTCGCTTCATTTTATTATTTTCATCACTCATAATAATCCACCTTTAAAATTATTCTTTATACATATGTTCAATACGTGCTACAGCCAATGTACTTACTACATCGCCTGTTACATTGAGTGCAGTATGAATCATATCTATTAAACGGAAGATACCAACTATCATACCCATAATTTCAATAGGAAGCCCCATTGTTGTAAGTAACATTATAGTCAATACAATGCCACTGTTTGGAATACCAGGAGTACCTATGGAAATCAATGTAGTCATAAAGATAAACATAACTTGTTGCATTAAAGAAAGTTCTACACCATATACTTGAGCTACAAATAATATAGTAACAGCATAATATACAGCAATCCCATTCATATTGATAGTTGCACCAATAGGCAAAGTAAATGATGCTAATTCATCTTTTACTTTAAATTTTTCTTCAGTAACATGTAAGCTAACAGGTAAAGTACCAGAGCTACTTGTTGTACTAAATGCTACCAACCAAACCTCTGTAATTTTAGTAAAGAAATCTTTCAATGAAATCTTAGCAATGTATTTAATAATAAATACATACATAAATAACACTACAGAAAAAGCACCTATGTAATGAGTTAAAATAAATTTACCTAAAATATTAAAAATAGATAAACCATATTCGCCAACACTACAAGCAACTAAAGCAGTTACCCCAAATGGAGTTACTTGCATTACCATATCTGTGATTTTAAACATAATAATATTGGCTTCATCAATAACTTTTTTAACATTTTTTACTCTATCACCCAAAATAGTTATCGCAATACCAATAAATACCCCAAATACGATAATTTGCATTAAATTACCTGTAGCTAAAGCTGTTATCGGATTATCAGGAACCATGCTCAAAATAGTTTGGCTAACAGTCATTGGCTCAGCAGGTTTTATCACTTCGCCTGTATCTACAATTTGACTTACAGCAAAATCAGCACCTGGCTTCATTATATGTGCCACAATAAGACCAATAATTGCAGAAAGCACTGTAGTTACAATATAAAACCCTACTACCTTTGTTCCTATGCGTTTTAATTTTCCAATATCACCTATACTAGATATTCCACTAATAATAGATAAAAATACAACCGGAACAACAATCATTTTAATGAGTTTTAAAAATAAATCCCCAATAGGTTGTAACCATAAAATATCTTTTTGAAAAATAAGACCTAAGATAATTCCTATCCCAAAACCTAGAAAAACTTTAGCGCTCATACTAAGATTTTTCAAATTATCACACCCTTAATTTATAAAATAATACGCTTTCCATTATATCATAAAATCCATAAAAAATTTACATATTTACATTATTTTTAAGAAAAAAGATAAAAATTTTATACATTTTATCCATAATAAACCTTGTTATTTACAAAATGCTCTATGATTAATAGCTAAAAATAAAAAGCTTGATAAAATCTTATCTATATTTTCTAAGATTTCATCAAGCTTTCCTATATTACTTATTTTATTATTTATCTCAAATTATTTATTCCAATAATCTTTATGAACTTCTACTACTTCGTTTTCCACTTCTGGGAATGGACCTTCTACTTTTATATCTTTTTGACCTCTAGCGAATACTTCTCTACATGGTAAATCAAAAGTAGGATTTTGTTCATCATCACCAGTTAATTCTAAAAGGCGTTTTTCACTAATACCATAAACTACTTTACCTACATTGCCCCAATATATAGCACCTGCACACATTGCACAAGGTTCAGCAGTAGAATAAAGAGTGCAATTCCATAAGAAATCTTTACTGTATTTTTTAGAAGCTTTTATCATTAAGCTAGTTTCAGCATGACCACTACAATTAGATTCTGTGATTTCAATATTTTCTTGTTCTAATAAAATATTGCCTTCACCGTCTACTAAAATAGCACCAAATGGAGTATTTCCATGTTCACGAGATTTTTTTGATACTTCAATTGCTTTTCTTAAATAAAATAAATGATCCATAATTTTACCTCACAAATTACTTATAATTAATATTTCTTTTGTCTAATTAATTGATAATGAATAAATTTTGTATCTACATATTCATTAGCATAAAAGACAGGTTCATCATTATTATCAAAATTGATAATATCGCAATTTAAAAAGCTTGTTATTTGTTCACATTTAAAATAATCAGTCAAAGAAGATAATTCCTGATTTGTTATTGTAGATAATTCTACTTTGTCCCAAATAATTGTACGCTTTAAAAATTCACTAAAATATTTATATATAGACACATCTAAGCAGTTTTGCAAAAAATTCTCTTTAACTATTTTTACAGGAATTCTATCAACACAATAAATAGCTGGCATCTCATTAGCATAAAACATTCGCTCAACAATAAAAACTTCTTCATTATTATCTAACTGTAATTTCTTAGCTTCATCATCTGTAGCTAAACGCCTATTAGTAGATAACACTTCTGTTTTTACTTCATAACCACTATTAGCAATTACATCACGTAAATCTCCAATAGGATTAAATACTACATTCATTCCCAAAGCTTGTTGATTAACGAATGTTCCTTTTCCCTGTTTACGAAAAATAATACCTTCACTAGCAAGCTCATTTAATGCACTTCTTACAGTAATTCTACTAACACCTAATTCTTGAGCCAATAATTCTTCTCTAGGGAGCTTGTTTGATATAGATAAATCCATTGATTGTATATACTGTAAAATAGATTGTTTTGTTAATTGACTCAATGCTTGTTCTTTTACTTTACAAAATTTCATTTACAAATCCTCTACTAATTAACTAATTTTGTTTTAATTATATGACTGAAAAAATCAAGCTGTCAATTTATCTCTACCAGATATATCCATATTTTATTTTGTTTTAAAAATTTCACTATAATTAAATAAAGTATTCAAAATAATAGCTGTAACAGTGCCTGTAAAAATACCATTTTCTAGAAGCATTTTCAAAATTTCTGGCATTTCATTAAAAAGCCCTGGTGTAACAGTTGTTCCTAAACCAATACCAATACTACAAGCTACAATAATAATATTCTCATTCTTTTTAAAATCTACACTAGATAAGATTTTAATACCATTTGCACCAATTGTACCAAATAGACATATCATAGCTCCTCCTAATACTGGATGAGGAATTAATGTAGTGAGCATCGCAAATTTAGGAACAAGACCTAAGATAACTAAAATAATTGCTGCAGCTACTAATACAAATCTATTTCTTACGCCTGTAACAGTCATAAGTCCTGCATTTTCAGAAAAAGTAACATATGGGAAAGAATTGAATAATCCGCCTAAAAATTGAGCACAACCTTCAGCTCGAATACCATTTGCTATATCTTTTGGCGTTATTTTCACTTCACAAATATCAGCAATCATGTAAAAAATTCCCACAGATTCAGCCACACTAATAACTAAAAAGATAGACATTACAACTACACTGTTGAATGTGAATTCTGGAACACCAAAATGCAATGGATGAATAAGCTTAAACCAATCTGCATCATTTAGATGAGATAAATCTACCATACCAAAGAAACTAGCAAATATTGTACCTAAAATTAAGCCTACTAAAATAGCTATAGATTTTGCAAAACCTTTGCAAAAACGATTTATCAACAAAATAATTATCAATACAAAAATAGCAACTAAATAATTTATTGGGTCACCAAAATTTTCTGATCCAATTCCACCTGCCATATCTTGTAAAGCCAAAGGAACTAATGAAAAACCAATGATAGTTACTAAAGACCCTATTACTATTGGTGGAAAGAATTTAATAATCTTATTAATAAAAAATGAACACGCAAAAACTAATACACTAGATAATAAAATTGCACCATATAAAACTGTCATTCCACCAGTTTTACCGATAGAAATCATAGGACCTAAAGTTATTACTGCACATCCCAATACTACTGGTAATTTAATTCCAATAAATCGACCAATACCAAAGGATTGTAAAAAAGTAGCAATACCACAAGTAAATAAATCTGCCGAAATCAAAAAAGCTAAATCTAAATTAGATAATTGCAAAGCATTAGCTAAAATTATTGGCACAATTACTGCCGCTGAATACATTACTAATACATGTTGAAATCCTAATATTGTTAATTTACTTACAGGGATTTTTTCATTAATATAATCTTTTTTCCCAATTTGTTCCATAATCAACCCTCTTTCTTAAAAGGTAATACCTATCACCTTTATTATACATAAAAAATAAAAAAAAGCAAATAAAAAAGAGGAAATTAAAAAATTTAATTTCCTCTTTTACTATCTTTTTCACAATATTTAATTTTTATTTATTATCTTTTTAGGATGTTTCCAATATAACTTTTCACAACGAGGTGAACAAAAAATTGTTCGCCTATCATGCTTATTCACAACTGTTACTAATTCATGACATTTTTTACATCTAAATTGTCTTAATATAACATGTGTATCTTCATCATTAAAATCTTCTACAATCCTATTTTTACTATAGTATGTTTCTTTATGATGTTTTTTTCGACAATAATAGGTACAATACACTTGATCTTTTCTTCTAGCTTCAAAAGATTGATGACAAACTGGGCATATCTTATTTAAATGCATTTATTTCTCCATCATTTTTCGAAAACGATTTTTATCTTCTAAAGTTTTTAATGCATTTGTATAAATCTTAAAAATTATTTCATCATCAATCATTTGTAATTGCATACTAGAACCTAAATCACCACAAACTTTACCTTGTGAATCAATTAAATATCTTTGTGGCATACAATAATATCTTCCATCATTAGTAAACATATATAATGTTAATGAAGAAATAGTATCTTTTAAATCTTCACCTTTTCTAAGTTCAGTTAAAAAATCACTTTCTTTGTAGTGTTCTTCAGCAGATACTATTAAATAAAAATGTCCATCTTTTTTTACTGTTTCTATAGTATCTGTATCTATATATACAGTACCAATATTTGTTTCTCCAATCATTTTATTTGATTGGGCTTCTACTGGTTTTGCAGGTTTACTTAAAAAAAATATACCCACACCTATAATAACTACAAAAAAAACTCCTATTATGCCTATATTATCTTTTATAATGTCCATATTCACTACCTATATTATTTAGAAGCTTCTTCTACTTGTAATGGAGTAAATACATAATCTGTTAATTTTTTGTCTTTATCAAATGCAAGCATAATAGCTACAGCTTGTTCTTTATCAAATGCTGCTACATAAGTTACTCTATCGCCTTGGTCAAATCTTTGAAAATTATAGAACTTAACTTCTTTGACATTACCATATTGTTCTTTGATTTGTTTAGATAAATCTTTGTAAGCTTTTTCATTTACATTTGTTTTTAAGGTATCTGAAAAATCTTTACTAACTACATCATATGCAGGAATTTGATCTTTAGTAAATACTTCCATAAAAGTTTCTGCTACTTTTTGTTCTTTATTTAAATCATTACCATCAGCTGCAAAACATAATCCACTAAAAGCCATCATCATAATTAATGTTACTGTAAATATAACTTTTTTCATATTAAACAACGTCCTTTACTATCACTATTTTTTTATAATAGATAAGCGACAGAATATCTGTCGCTTATCCTCTAGATTTATAACTTATAATTTAACTATTAAGCTGTTTTTTGAGCTTCTCTTTCTGCTAATAATTTAGCATGTCTTTCAGCCTGAGCTTTTACTTTTGCATCTTGAGCTAATTTTTTCATTTCTTCAGCTTTTTCAAGACGTCTTGCTTCTTCATCTTTTGCTTTTTCAGCAGCAGATTTACGACCGAGTTTCCATGTAGCACCGATACCGCCCATTACTTCATCACCAGAAGTGGAAATGCTTGCACTGAGCATGAAGTCTTGATTTGGATAATGGAATACACCAAGAGCAAGACCTGTTTCGCTCTTATACTGACCTACACCAATAGCGATTTCTGTTGGAGCTTCTGGGTCAAATCCCATAGTACGAAGGTTTGCGATAGCTGCAGACATAGCACCTACTTTATCAATGCGATCTTCTACATCACTCATACGATTTTCCAAACTACCTACTCTACCATCTAATTGTTCAATCTGACCATCAATTCTAGAAATTTCATTACGACGAATATCAGCTTCGGCATTTACTGCACCAACAAGATTTGGATTATCTTTATAATTCTGATTGTCTGTAATTTCTTTATCAAGTTTTGATGTATCTCCAACTTTATTATCAACTGCATCTACTTTATCATTTACTTTATTTACTTCTTCATTTGTTGCTAAGTCGCCGATATTTGTGCCACCAATTATAGCATTACCATCTTTATCTGTAGAAATTTGTACTCCATTATATGTTCCACCAGTTACATTACCAGTTGTTCCATCAACTTTAAAGTTATCTCCAACAGATAAATCTCCACCAACTGTTACATCACCAGTTGTTGTAATATTACCGCCATTAATTGTTGTAGAACCACTACCATTTGCAAATGTTGTACCATCAGTAGTTGTAGTAACACTAGTATTTCCTACTTGATCTTTAATTCCTATTGTATTTTTATCATCAATATATCCTACACTACTGCTAGCTGTTGTTGTACCATTGCTAAAGGAAGAATGAACCCCTGTTGCACCACTAACAAAAGTATTAGTAATACCATTAGCATTATATTTAAGATCTAATGTACCATCTGCACCAAGTGATAAATCTCCTCCACCTACAACATTACCATTACCATCTGTAATAGCACCATTCAAATGAATATTATCTACATATAAATCTTTTGTAGTGATTGAAGAACCATTTATTACAGTTTCACCTGTTGTAATAGTTCCACCATTAATAGATGTAAAAGATACATTTTCTCCATTAGCATTTATAAATGTTGCACCATTTTTATCTAATATAAAACTGTTATTTCTAAAACCAAGACTTACACCTGTGTTATCTAAAGTGAAACTAGTTGTTGCTGCATAGCCCAAATCAAAACCATTTGTTCTATCCATATTAAAACGGTAATTACCAGCTTTTGATGTTATGCTTCCATATGGATCTACTACAAAATTACCATTAGCTGTAGAAAAACGACCTGTGTTATATATTTTTGTTTTTCCTTCAATTTGAGTATAATAACCTAATCCATCTTCGTTTTCAGTATTACGATCAATACCTGCTACATCAGTAGCTACTCCTCCTATATCTTTACCATTAACTATAAGATTAGTAGTTTTTATTGTGTCACCTTTTATTGTTGTAGAACCATTTCCTGTACTTGAAAAAGTTGTTCCATTAGCATTTGTTGTTACAGAATTTGTTACATCATCTTTTGTAAAGCTATCTGTTACACCATTATAAGATACTTGGCTTTGTCCTATAGCACCTGTTGTTGCATTTGTAGATTTAATAGTAGTACTACCTGTACCATTTACATCTAAACCACCAGCAGATAAACTTGCATATTGAGTTTTTACACCATCAACATCTTTGTACAATGTTAATCCATTTGCATTTAAGCCTACATTTTTACCAGATAAAGCTACACCTGCTTCATTAAGAGTCAATGTTGAAGAAGCTGTGTTGCTACCACCTCTTATTGTAGCTGTACCAGTATTACCATTTAAGCTTATAGAGGCTTGATTATAAGATGTTGCTTTTCCATCTTCACCATAAATATAGTTTCCATAAGAAGTAATAGATGATGTACCACCATTTACACTAACAGATGTTTTGTCTGTAACATTATTATTAGTATCATATTTTGTAGAGCTAATACCTACTCCAGATGTATTCTGATTAATCGCTGTATCTATTTTTCCTGTAGTAGTTTTTAAAGATGTTGTATTAGAAATGCCACTAGTTGATACACTTGAACTTGCTACTTTAGTTGTTCCATCAGTACCATATACAGTATCTGTTACACCATTAGCACTTACTTGAGATGTTGTTTTATTATTAGTTTTATTATTTGTTACCGTATCTGTTACACCATTAGTTGCTACAGTAGATACTGTTTTATTTCCATTTGTATCTTCAGAAGTAGTAATTCTTAAGCTTGTACCAGTAATAGCACCTGTAGAACTAATACCACCAGTAGTATTACCATCTTCATCTTTTAATGTTAATCCACTAGTATTTAATGTTGCTGTTTTACCATTAGCATCTTTTAATGTAAATGTACTACCAGATAATGTTGCATTATTACCAGCAATTGATACATTGTTATTACTATCAACAGCAAATCCATAGTTACCTACTTTCAAGCTTGCACTATTTCCAGCTAAAGTTAAAGTTGATGTACCAACTGTTCCATTTTCATCTTTTTTAGTAGCACTTGCAGATATACCTCTTTTATCTTGATATATACTAGTACTCATTGTATTATTAGTAGATCCATCTATACTTAAATTTGTTGTTGTATTAACAATGCCATTTGTTGTTACACTTGAAGAAGCTACTTGATTGCCTTTTACATTGTATACTGTATCTGTTACACCTGTAGCACTTACTGTAGATGTTGTTTTATTCTTATTACCAGAAATCGCATCTGTTGTAGTACTACCTTGTACAGTTGTTGTTACACTTGTAGGTCCTACTACTGTACCAGATGTATATGTTTTATTACCAGCTAATGTTGTATCAATTTTATTAGTAATTCCAGCATATGATGTAGTTGTAGTAGCTGCTATATCCTTTTGCATTGTTGATGTTCCAATATTTACCCAACTAGAATTCTTATCTGTAACATTCATTCCATCATTAGCTATAAGATTTCCAGTATTACTAATACCACCAACTTTAATACCATCAGCATTATTAATGCTTAATCCACTAGCACCTAAGCTTGCTAAAGTTTTTCCATTTGTTGCATCTTTTAATGTAAATGTACTACCAGATAATGTTGCATTATCACCAGTAATGGAGACATTGTTATTACTATCAACAGCAAATCCATAGTTACCTACTTTTAAGCTTGCACTATCTCCACCTAAAGTTAAAGTTGATGTACCAATAGTTGCTCCATCTTCACCTTTTTTAGTAGCACTTGCAGATATACCATTACTATTTTGATACAAAGCAGTACTCATTTTCTTTCCTTCATTAGTACCTGTCATTACTAAATCTGTAGTTGTATTGGAAATGCCGCTAGTTGTTAAGCTTGAATTTGCTAATGCTTTACCTGTACTAACATCATTTACTGTGTTTGTTATACCACTAGTTGTTACACTGGATTTAGTTTTTAGATTTCCACCATCATCATATACTGTATCTGTTACACCTGTATATGTTACTGCAGATGTTGTTTTATTAACATTATCCGATTCTGACGGTTTTTTTCCACCTCTAGCTGTTGTTGTCATTCCATTATATGAAATATCATTTTTAGTATAAGCCTCTGTAGTTGCATTTGTAGATTTAATACTAGATGTACCTGTTCCATTTACAGTTAATCCTGTAGATGTTAAACTTGCATTTTTACCAGATAATGTTACATTTCCTACAGTATTATCTACTTTTACATAAGCAGTACCTGATGTTAATGTTGCACTATCACCTTTTATTGTTAAAGAAGATGATATTTTGCTACCAGTATCATATCTATTAGATGTCAAAGTTACACCATTAGTATCTACAACAGATGTAGATTTTATGTTTCCACTATCATCATATACTGTATCTCTTACACCTGTATATGTTACACTAGATGTTGTTTTATTATCATTATCAGAATCTGATGGATATTTTCCACCTTTTGCAGTTGTAGTCATTCCATTATATGAAATATCATTTTTAGTATAACTACCTACTGTTGAAGAATTTTCATTTGTATTTGTAGATTTAATACTAGATGTACCTGTTCCATTTACAGTTAATCCTGTAGATGTTAAGCTTGCATTTTTACCGCTAAATAATACATTGTTATTACTATCAACAGTAAATCCATAGTTACCTACTTTTAAACTTGCATTATCTCCACCTAAAGTTAAAGTAGATGTTGTTGTAGTTGATGTTTGATTATCAGTAACTATTTTTTTAGCTGTTAATGATACTTTACCATTTTCAATACCATTTGCAGCAGTATTTTTAAATACATTTATAGATGACAATTCTGTTCCACCGTCAGTGTATATTGTATCTTTTATAGAATTAGTTGTTACATTAGATGTAGCTCTAGTAAAACCACCCTGTTTTATAGTATCTGCTACTCCACTAGTTGTTACTTTTGATTCAACATAATCGCCCTCTGGTTTAATAGTATCAGATACTGCTTTTACAGTTAATCCTGTACCAGTAATAGCCCCTGCCTTAGTAATAGTAGCTGTTGCTTTCGTATTAATACCATCATAAATATTCAACCCATTATTATTTAAACTTGCTAATGTAGTACCAGTACCATTTTTTATAGTTAATCCTGTACCAGTAATAGCTCCTGTATTACTAATACTACCCACTACAATTCCCTTAGTATTTTTAACAGACAAACCACTATTATTCACAGCAAGATTACTACTATTTAAAGTAAATGCACCATAAGTAATTCCATCTGTTGTTGTTTGTTTACCAACATTAATAGCTAAACTTTTATTACCTAAAGTAATTGTAGATTGTTGACTACCTTGTGCTCCAGCTGTAGCTGTGATAGTACTACCATTAGCTGTTACAGATGAATTTTTATCTGTACTTTCTATTTTAGTAGGTGTATCTGCTGCTGATACCACTGTATAACTTCCAAAAATGGAAGAAGCACACATTACTGCTGCTAAAATCTGGGCTTTTTTATTACTTGCCATAAAAATATCCTCCCTCGGTTTAGTAATTATTGCTCCAAAAAATAATAAAATAACTACTATTCATTTATATCCACCATTTAGACGGCTTTGATTTCTGTATAATATCGTCATGATATGTAGCTTCATTATCTTGTTCTTCTGTAAATAGATATTTTATATCCATTTCATTATTAAAAATCTCACTATTTATCTTTATTACTTCTTGGAATGTAAATTCCCCAACATGTTTTAGCTTATTTTCGATAATTTCTTCTGAACAATTTAGCAAATTAGCTAATATATGTACTATTTCTTCTGTTTTATAGCCTTTTTTTATAATCTCATTAACTAAATTATTATACATAACATCGCCACCTTTCCAAATATGGAAATATTTTAGTTTTATTTTACTTCCATTTACGGAAAAAGTCAAATAACTCAAAGGAAATATTAAAATTTTTAGAAATCTATCAACTTTACACTAAAATTTATAAATGATATACTATTTCAATAATCCGAAATGGAGGAATAATATATTATGGAATCCTTTAAACCTATATTGGAAAAAATAAAAAAAATAAAACAAGAAAAAGGTTATACTAATGAAGTTTTAGCTCAAAAATCAGGTATTCCCCTCAGTACTTTGAATAAGATTTTATCTTCTGTTATCAAAGATCCCAAAATTGGTACTCTTATAGCTATCACAGATGCTTTAGATGTTGATATAAATTCATTGATTTATGATAATCTAAATATAAAAGATAAACCCAATCCAAAAGCAACTGATAACTTAGAAAAACTAGCTAATGAATATAATCTAAATATAGATGATATATCTTTTATTACAAAATATATCAATTTACCAGCTAAAGATCGTCAACATTTTCTTTCTTTATTAAGATTATTGACTTCAAAAAATATTGACAATTCTCCCGTTTTAACAAAACCAGATCACAAATTAACTATAGAAGAAAAACGTAAAATTGTTGAATATGAATTAGATCTAGAAGAAAAAAACCAAACATTATTAGCTTCCATTTCTTCAAATGGTTCATAAAAATCCATTAAAAAAAGGCAGTTTATGAAATTAATCATAAACTGCCTTTTCTACTATTATTTTTTATTTATTTATCCCAAAATAATCTGCTAAAATCAGCGTTGCATTATATTGTGGTTGATCAAAAGAACGACTACTTAATTGGAACCAACCATCGCCATTTCCTCTAGCACTAGCAATATACATTTCATCATTTATAAATCTTATCATCGTTTTATAAGTGAATTTTGTTGTTTTATCTCCATCTACCATCACAACATCATAAGAAAATACTGCTGTTTTGGTATTTTCTTCAACTTTTTCTTCTTGCTCAATAATTTTTGCTGAAGATAAGTCAACATATCTATTTACACCGTTTTGTGAAAATGCTAATGGATAATTTGTATCATTATTCCAATAGCTAGCTGGAGTATATAATGCTGAAGCTTCAGCCATGGAAAAACTATTTGCCGTTAAAGCAAATATACATAAGGTAATAACCATCATAAAGTATTTAACCATTTTTTTCATAATAAAGTTCCTTTCTTATTATGACCGATACAAAATTATATCCTAACTTAATCATATCTTGTTTATCATCACAAGTCAATAAAAACAAAAAGAGCCTTTAGATTATAAAATCCAAAGACTCTACATTTTTAAAGTGGCGGAGCGAGAGAGATTCGAACTCTCGCACGGCGAAGCCGCCTAACGATTTAGCAAACCGTCCTCTTCAGCCTCTTGAGTATCGCTCCATGATATAAAATTTTAATAAAACTTAATGAAATACTGTATGCTATAATGGCAGGGGCAGTAGGACTTGAACCCACAACCAATGGTTTTGGAGACCACTACTCTACCAATTGAGCTATACCCCTAATTTAATGGGGCGACTAGTGGGGATCGAACCCACGCAATAACGGAGCCACAATCCGCCGTGTTGACCGCTTCACCATAGCCGCCATATTCCATTATAATGAGCCTAAAGGCTCTAACTGGCAACTTCCTATCCTCCCAGCACGTCTCCATGCAAGTACTTTCGGCCTC
>ERZ835980.1884-NODE-1884-length-21091-cov-3.099591_pt1 | contig 21091 bp, 35 predicted proteins | sample MGYA00519943_ERZ835980 | MGnify/ENA primary metagenome ERZ835980 (study PRJEB31850, sample SAMEA3708791) | human gut metagenome | biome: human gut; feature: human-associated habitat; material: faeces | place: China | collected 2014 ... | reverse complement strand
TGCTAGCAACAAAAACTTAACCATTATTCTTTCCTCCTTTAAAGATCCCCGCAATGACAAAATACACCGCCGTAATGGCGATAGCAATCCTCCACTGGAACACCCATCCGAGTGCCCAGCATACAAGCCAGTAAACTCCGGACAGAATAAGGAAACTGATGGTCACAATTATTGCCAGAACAGTCGCAATGGCTAAAATATCTTTCATGTTCTTCCTATCCTTTCACTCGTGAGAACTGTTTCCACAGTCCTCGAATTTTGTTCAAATGATGTCGCACGCCTTGATGGGTCATGCCAAGTTCTTCCCCAATCTGAGCGAACGTAGCGCCCTCTTTTCTTCGGTTCCAGATATAACGCTGCTTGTCGTTCAGAGTCTCCAGAAAACGAGCTTCTTCGACGGCTATCGACTCATAGTCATCAGCCTCGTCAGCCACAATATCGGAAACAACAAGATCGTCCGTACCCGGAACTGTCGAATCAATCGATAGAATATCATTATTCGGTGCGTACTCTCTTTTGATAGCTCGAGAAACTGCTCCGGCAATGTGTTTGTATGCGAATGTGGAGAATTGAATATCTTTGTCGGGGTCGAACCGATCGGCTGCAGTGATCAATCCTATACAGCCAATCTGGAAGAAATCATCGAAGTTTGGGCCGACACAGGATGGATATACTTTAGTACAAATATGACCAACCAGACCCATGTTATCTTCGATTAACTTGTCTCGTTCGGAGCGAGTCATAGTGCCTCCTTAGAACCAGTTACCCTGGCTGTCTTGGTGGATTCTTTTGTGACAATACTTACAGCGGCTGCAGAAGCTTACGCCGTTATATGTAATGTTCTTGGTGGGTTCATGCCAACCCATGGTGTCGTGGAAGAACTTTTTATTCCATCCCTTGCGAGAGTAGAATGTTCCTCCAATCAGAAGGTAGAGCATGAATGCGATACCGATGAGAAGAACAACCATTAATGTCCACAGCATAGTTCAGACCTCCTTAGTCCGTTCCGTAGAATCTCTTTACAACATCGTTGAAGTTTTTAGCAGCCTCTTCCATTGATGGCAGCAGAGGCGCGGCGGTCTTGTCTTTCTTTTTCTTCTCCTGGAACACAGTGAGATTCTCGATAGTCTTCTTCAGCTGGCTGTTCGTACCGTAGCACTTCTTAGCGAATGCTGCGCAATAGGCTGCATAAGGATCGTACGTATCGGCATCAGAGCACTTGACGATAGTCTTCGTGCCGTCATCCCACATCACCACCGTGACCTTGGAATCCTCGTTAACGATGATCTTCTTGGGAGTGGGAATGCGATCGGCCTTCTTCTGCTCACGCTTCGCTGCATAGTAATCGGCATAGGACACCTTGACGTGGACACCCGGATCGATGACGGTGAAAGGATCGACCCAAAACCGGCTGACTTTTTCGTATCCTTCGAAAGAAATACGATTCACCAACCCAATCCGAAGGTGTGCATAGTCAAATGCGAAGATTTCCATCGGAGTGGTCATGTTGGCGCTCGTACAAATTTTGTCGCCAACCTTTAGTTTGTTCATGATTTTACGACGTTCGACGTCAGCAGCCTGCTTATTGATTGTAAGCTGATTGAGATCCATTTTTGTATCCTCCTTATTTTCAAATGTTTTGGCACCATATTCAGCCTGAAAATGATCGAATAGCGACTTCGTCGCAATGACGTCGTTATCGCAATATTCGGCGACTTTATCTGTGGCTTCATACCACGGACGCCAATTGTCGATAACCGTGCGACCGCCAAAGTCGAATAAACGGCAGGCTTCTTCCTGCTCTCGTTTCCAGTCCCAATCATTCAGTCGCATTGGTTTCTCCTTTCTGCAGCTCCTTCTCCAAATATCTCATGAGCCCAGTGCAGGTGTTACGTCTGGTGCAACGAATGACTGTGTCCGTCTGATGTAATGGCATGTCATTTCCATAGAGTTTTCTGGGGAGCTCCACATCTGCCTCAAAGATCGTACAGTTCTCGCAATAGGGCTGAACCTCGAGCTTAATTGCCATTTTTCTTCTCCTTTTTAGTTACAAGTTTTTCATAGAGTTTAATGGCTTCTTCGCCCTGAAAAGCGTTGATGATCTCAACAGATTGATTGGGTCTTTTTCGCCCAACAATTAACACTCCAGTGTCTGAATTGTGAAAGTCAATACTGACAAGAACAGTGTCGCTGATGTTCATTTCTTATTCCTCCACAATTTCACAGCGTTCGAGATACGCGTTGTCATCACCAAGCTCATTCAACAGCTTTACCACTTTCCCCCAACTCTCAGTAGCAAGTCGTTCGAGTTCTTCTTTGGGGATCAGAAGGTGCTTGTCGTTCTCCGTCATAAGAGTCACACGAATTTTCATTATTTCTTCTCCTTTTCCACATACTTGGTCGGCTTATGGGAATATAAATTCACCGGTTCGCCAAGGCATTCGTTGCAAGGCTCTTCATCGCCGGCCTTGTCAAAATGTACGCAGGTTTGACAATACGAGTTGTAATACACTTCCTTATAAGGATCATTCATTCTCTTTAGCCTCCTTGTTATGTTTGTTCATCTCGGCGAGATACGCATTGACTTCGTCGCAGAACTTGATTCTCCAGGGAGGAATCATTCTGACACCGTCAGCAAATTCGACAACTCCCCATACTCCGCTAACCTCTCCTGCCGGAGGACCACCCGGAATTGGACTTGATGCAAATGGCCGAGAATAATTTTCCCAACCGTGGAAGAACCCCAGCTCATCGTATGATGCTCCCAAATTGACTTTGCACAAACGTCTTTCGCCTCTAACGACGACTTCACCCGTTGCCATTCTCTTTAACCTCCTTCGCCTTAGTGCAACTGAGATTCTGGCATTCCAGAAGCTTGCCGTCTCGATACTTGAAAAGGTAAATATCACTGCGATGTCTGCGAATGACGATCTGATACTTACCCTTGACCGTCTCGAAGCTATTGTCGATCAGAGTTTCGCCGTTTTTCTCAGCCAGGATGAATTCACGCTTCATTTTTCTTCTCCTTTGTCATTTTTGACGCCCCAGAATTCGATTGCACCGGCAATGCCAAAGAGACCCGCCGCAAGAATAAAAGTGTTCTCTCTGGCCACCATGCCGATAATCAGAAGAATGATAGATACGATGTAGAACATTTGCTTACTCCTCTCCGTAATTAATTCCATAGTTGTCGCCGATGAAATACATATCGAGCTCGTGCTCATCGTACGCATCGTGATCGACAGGCGGGTAGTAGGTTGCTCCGTTGATGGTTTCCATGTTCTTTCTCCTTTCGCTGCGCTCTCACATAAAAATAAATAGAAAAGAAGACCTCGTTATGAGATCTCCTCTTCTTTTTCTTCTTGGTTCTTTGAGACAATGCTCAAAGCTTTCAGCCTGATAATATTGGTAATCGTGTTGTCCAGGATCAGTGCCGTCGCTACGACAGCCCAACCTGAGACTTGAATTACTGTTTTATTCCCAACTGGAATCTTCATGCTTATCGCCTCCTTTCCATAATATAACGTGCGTTTTTCGCGAAGCCCCACTTAAGGGGCCTTGCTACTCGCGAACCATACTCACACCAACGCCGCAGGGAGTATTAAACACAAGGCATCACCTCCTAACTAAACCTATCACCGGCATATTTACCTTCATTGAAGTTTCGCTTTTGACTTAATGCTCTGCTGATAGCTAGGTCAATTCCGCTTCTGCTTTTTAAGTGGTAGTAATATAAATCGATGAACTTGGTATTTAGTCTGTCGATTCGTCCTGCTGCTTGCTGCATGACTTTATATGAATAGTTCTGCGAGTAGAAGACAATCGTATCGGTTGTAATACAGTTCCACCCCTCAGCACCTGCAGTGTACTGTACGAGATACACCCAAGATTTACCCGTAGGGACTGGTTGATGCAGTTGTCCATTCCATTCGCCCATTTTGCATTCAAGGTTTCCAAACACCTCCCTCAAAATATCAAGCTCGTAATTGAAGTTATAGAAGACTATCATCCTCGGATGCTTTTCGAATAGCTCAAGCAGAGCGACTTGCCTTGACTCATCCGTATTAACGATCTTGCGCCAGACGTAGCAAAGACCAGCAGCGTTTATGATAGGCTCATTTTTAAACGGGTCCCACCTCGTCTTACTGGTCTCTTTGTACTTGCTTATATCGTAGCTGCAGAATATGTCCTCATGGTGCGATACGGTAGGACGATTGAAATCCATGGTGACCAGAATATCGTTGCGGTAGCGAATGAGCTTGCCAGTATTGATGAAATGGTCGATCTTTGGGTACTTGGTAAAGCGAGAATAAACAATATGCTCTCTTATAAATGCTGTTTTGTTCTTGTAGAATCCATTCGCCACAAAGACTGGAATATAATCGGACCAGGTGTCTCCTGGGGTTGCCGAAAGTAAGATCCATTTGTTTTTTCTTGCGATATTAAGGAATGCTTTGACCCAAGCGCCCGAACCAACGACACGCTGTTCATCAAATATAAAGAATGCTCCGTAGACATCCTTATACTTACCGATGTTGTTCCACGAGTCTACCACAACTTTGTTTTTGTAATAGGCTACGTCCGGATTCGTGGTTAAAAGGAACGGGACGAGTTCTCCTTCCCACTCTTTCGTATCCCGTTTGCGAGCTGTCGTGATAATATAAAGGTCTCTCGGATTGCGCATATCAACGTACTGAGCCGTACCAAGTCGGCCGCCTTGCTCCTGGTAGTAATATGCGAGGGACGTTCGAGATTTGCCTGATCCGACTCCGCCGCACAGTATACAGCCATTTTTCATCCGCTTGACAGCATCCAATTGATAGTCATATAAGCTTATTCCGGACATTTTGCATCATCCATTTCTTCCGCCCAACCAAATATGAGATCATTATAGACCCGGTAAGCCGATTTGAATTTATGCTCAACTTCCGTTTCGGTTCTTCCGAATATAACAGTCGTTTTAGGCGGATCTTCTATTGCTCCGTTCTTGCCGGTTTTATAAAAATGGACTTTAAATTTACGAACACGAGGCTTATCACTAAAATAGTCTTTTGTCGGAACAACGAGAGTCGCTGTGGAACCTGTGCACTCACTACATGGCCAATGCCAACAACCATCGTTTTGCTTATGAAAATACTCGCACCGTGTGCAGCGTTCTTTCATTTCTTCGTGAGCCATACAAATGATCTCCTTTCAGATCGTTTGAATAAATATGTCGCCATGTTTAGCGTTTTCCGGAAGAACCGGACCGGAAGGAATTGGGTTTCCTAAGCAATCGACTTCAGCAATGTTGAGCTGTACAGCTGGATTGGAAAGCAATTTTCCAAATGCATTCCATTCAGCCAGGACATACTCAAATTTTCTCTTGAAATCTGCTATGGCTTCTTCTTCGGTAGAGCCATAACCAGTTATATCGAGGATGTTATGCGAGCATACGTTGTATTCGGAATTGTAGAAATCAGTTTCAGAAATAGAAATCTCATGCGATTGAGACTTTTCTTTTCCATCGTTATAATGGGCTAAATTGATCATATGTTTCTCCTTTCATAGTTCGGCTGCTTTGCAGCTTGCCATCGCGTATCAACTACGTTGACACTTGTTCTCCCAAATAAATCGAAGAGTCTATCATAAGACAGACTCCGGATTTTTAGTTATGCGCTGGGGTTGGGTTTAGACATACATACGCCCATCATACGGGCGCTTTTCTTTGATCATTTCATACCAGCAAGAGGAATGCAGATATTGCTTTAATCCTCTTTTAGTAACGACTAGCTCTGCGTTTCCTTCGTGAGGGTTTTGCTTTAACACTGCATCCCTTACCATTTCCACTGGTTCACCACATAATGGACATCGATTGTTTACTAGTAATCGTTTCGCCATGTTACATCACCTCCAATTTTGTTCTAGTCAATTCGTAGTCCCAAGATGTACCCCAGTGACATACAGCCCAAATATAAATGTTTAGATTGTCATTGTAGAAGACCAGTTCATTCGTATAGTCTTTGAGAATCTCGTAACCATACCGAGAAATGATGAAATCCTGCATGATCATCTTGTCAAAGTTACCAGCGACAATCTCCCATTCTCCTAAAGTTGCTTCGCGGATAGTATTGTTCAGAATAAGATCCTCAAGCATATGTGCTAGAGTCTTATAGTCCAAATATCCTTTCTCCTTCGCATAATCTGATACCTCGTGACCAAATACTTTTCCGTCATATATTCTTACTGTTTTCATTGTCCTGTCCACTCCTTGTGGGAAAATTGAAGAGAGGTTGAATTCAGATGGGTATCCACCTGAGAGTCTCGATTTATTCGAGTTCTCTTCTTCCTCTCTCATATAAGGACCTGCAGTTTTCGCGAATGCAGTTGAATTGGATAAATTTAAAAGGGAATGGGGCCCAGCCGAAGCCAGACCCCACTCTTTGAAAACGTAGCTACATCTTCAATTGTCACTTTGCCTGAATGGCGTAATACTGCACCTGAGCAGTATTGATCTTGGCGCTGGCGCTGTTGATCGCGGCCACATGACCGCCGTCCAGCATAACCGCATGTTCGAGGTTGAGCTTCTTAGCATGCGCATTGACCTGCTGAGCAGTCATATTCTTGCAATAGCAGAGATAGACCTTGCCATTCTTCACGCCGATCATCGTGTGATTAGTACGCCTTAAAACATCGCTATAGGCTCCGGTGAAGCCTTCGGCAGTCGGATTGTAACTGTCCAGGAGACCCAGACCGCCTACTGCCCATTCAACTCCGGAAGGAAGTTCGCTGGAGCTGATGCAGCGCTTCACTCCATGTTTGCCCGTCTTCAGGCCATACAGAACACTCTCCGGCTTCTTAAGCCAGTAATGGCAGGAGTTGCCATACACAACCTTACCGTCATTCACCAGAATGGAGCACGGATTCTTCTGGTAGCTGAATGAGCCGGAAATACTGTTCGTATAGCTACCGCATCCGGTTTTCGGGTTGAACACCAGAATATCATCACAGATAATACTCGGCTGTCCATAGAGATCGACCGCTAAGGGAAAGCACTTGGCCTCTACCTTAACCGCGATATCCACCAGTGTAACCGGGCCGATACTGTTATCAGCTTTCGCCCCAACGGCTGTCTGAATTGCTTTAACCAACCGCTTCTCTTCAGCAGTTGCTCCAGATACGTAATTCATCGAATCACCTCTTGTTAAACCTCATATACTGCTCGGAGGACTACATCATTCCGATCACCCTGACTGTTAATTGCATTGCCCACGATCTTATTGTCGTAGATTGTGAGGGTTTTCATGATCCGCTTCTCGAGAGAAGTGTCAGTAGCACTACCATAGAACCGAGGAACATCACACAGGAAGTTCTTGCCATTCCATGCATCGCCGTCATACCGACATTTCGGAATCATGGTCGTGGCGAAGTCTGCGTCGTTGACCGTGGAGGTATCCGGATCGTAATCGCACCACAACAGCATCCAGCCAGTCCTACACTCAGACAATTTCTTGCTGGGCGTAATGGTATGATTTGCATTGGGATAGAGCTTACCGCTCCAGAGGACAGGAGAACCAACGTTATAAATGGCTCGCCAACCCTTCCAACCGTTGCTGTCTTTGAAATTACTGAAAATACTTCCAGAGCTACCGAAGGCCAGAATCCAGATGCTCGTCGCAGTGGTCTTATGGATCAACATACGCCAAGCCTCAATCGTTTTGGGGTTGTTGGTGACCCCGGACTGAGAATATGCGGTATGCATTCCGATAGGCATAGCAGCGATCTTGGCAAGGAGGTCAGGATTAGCCAAAGAGCTGAACGTATACTCCACATCACCGTCATCAGCCACCATCTGGAGTGCCTTAGCGATGTATGCCGAGTTATGGTTATGGTTCGACGCTGCATAGCCCGTATGAGTGTGGGTCTTTGCAGCGTAGTCCGAATGGGTATGATTCGCCGCCGCATACCCAGTGTGAGTATGGTTGGCGTCCGCTTTACCTGTTTCCAGGGCCTGAATATCCGCTTCGATGGCGTCGAGATCGTTGCTCAAGAAACGAGTACGATCGTTTGCTCTGAATACTTCGTTAGTAGAGATTGCTGGGTTGAAAGCAATATCAGACATGATATATCCTCCTTTTAAACATTAAGCCCATTCGTCGAAACTGTCTTTGAGGTAAGCGGAAATGAAGCTGTCACTAGCCACAGCTACGAACTTACCATTGCCGTAACATACAGATTGCCACATCATGCGTGCAGACATATTAGTCTGAGTCCAGTTAATACCATCAGTGGAATAAGCGACGGCAGAGGTCTCATTGCTAATGGCTACAAATTTACCATTGCCATAACAGACGGATGACCAGTAGTCAATAGTTGGTAACGTGGTCTGAGTCCAGGTGATACCATCGGTAGAATAAGCGGCGATATTGGCGCCGTTAGTTATAGCTACAAATTTACCGTTACCATAGCAGACTGACTGCCAGTATGCACTAGCCGGAAGAGTACTTTGAGTCCAGTTGATGCCATCAGTGGAATATGCGGCAATAGAGTTGTCATAAGTCACAGCTATGAATTTACCGTTACCATAACAGACGGAGTACCAGTTTGCACTAGACGGTAATCTTGCACTAGACCAAGCGACACCATCTGTAGAATAGGCAGGAAGATTCGAACTACTAGCCACAGCTACGAACTTACCATTGCCGTAACATACAGATCGCCACAACCTTGTTCCAGGCATGTTAGTCCGAGTCCAGTTGATGCCATCAGTGGAATATGCGGCAATAGATTTGTCATAAATCACAGCTACAAATTTCCCATTACCATAACAGACGGAGTACCAGCTTGTACCAGCGGGTAACGTACTCCGAGTCCAGTTGATGCCATCGGTAGAATAAGCAACAGGGTTCTCACTAGCCACAGCTACAAATTTACCGTTACCATAACAGACGGATGACCAGTATGCAGTAGACGGTAATTTTGTCCCCACCCACTTCGGTTTCGCAACTCCGGTGGAAATAGCAGCAATCTTACTGGCGAACTCCGAAGCCTTGATTGTTCCGGTCTCGCCGGTCTTAGCTCTGATCGCGTCGGCGATAGCTTTGAGATTAGTCTCCTGTGTACTCATCAGTAGTTCGCCTCCCACGTATTCTGGATAGCGGTCTGGATGGCAGTATCAGTGTAGGACTTGGCATCGGTTAAGGCCTGAGCAGCAGAACCACTTGCATCGGCACCCACACTAGCAGCCGTATGGGTATGGTTAGAGTCAGCCTTTGCAGCCAGTGCATCATCCAGACCATCAACATTATCCATATTGGTGATTGGCAGCATGAGATGTAAATTACCGGCCTTGTCTTTATACTTCATAAGACCGGACTTTTCGATAACAGCCATGTGTTAACCTCCTTTGATAAAATAAAAGGGCCCCCACGAATGAGGACCCTTTATTGTTAACTGCGATTACTGAAGGTGAACCCAGAGATCACCCTCGGCCAGAGCAGCAGGCTCGGTGGAGGAGTAGTAGATCTTGGACTTGCCGTTCCATGCGGAGAGGCTGTCTTCAGTGATCTTGTCGAGCGTGGACTTGTTGGCGTGAGTGTGCTTCGCCTCGATGGCCGCCTTGATGTCAGCATTGGTCTGATCATAGGTGTCGAGCAGAGCCTTGTTGGCGTGGCTGTGGTTGCCCTCAGCAGCCGCATTGACCTTCTCTTTCAGCTCATCGGTAAGGTCGGTCTCAGCAACCTTATCCTTGGAAGCCAGAGCACCCAGGGCGTCCACAATCGCCTTGACAGCCTCGAATGCGGTCTTGTCGGCCTTGTTGCCGATAGCAGCATTCAGAGCCTCCATCGCAGTCTTATCGGAAGCGATGTACGCAGCGATCTCCTTCAGCGTGTCATAGGTCTCGGGAGCACCATCGATCAGGTTGCTGATAGCAGTGCTGATGGCGGTATTCATCGCTTCGGTCGTAGGACGTGCGGTCAGAGCATCGGCCAGACCGGTCACGTCAGCCTGAGCATGGGTGTGGGACTTCTCAGCCTTAAGAGCCAGGCCGTCGGTGAGTTCGGTCTTAGTCGCCTTGAGAGCGAGGTCAGCAATGATTTCGGAAAGCTTCGCAGAAAGGGTGGTGGTATCATCGACGTAGACGTTGGCGGCGCCGGTCTTCACCATAATTTCATAGATAACGCCTTCGATCTTTGCCTTCAGGATAGCATTCTTAGCAGTGTTAGCCATAGTAGTAAATCTCCTTCATTTTTAAAATTTTGTTTTTAGAGTTGGGTATTGCTGGTCTTTGCTTGAAAATCGCTAGTGTTTCGTCGGTGGACTCACCTCCCACCAAGTGATGTAAATATCTTTATCCGGTACTCCTCGGGGAAGTATCGAACCAAAGAACAGGGCCGGATGTCGGCTCAACGTCACCAATATATACAGTAGTGTCTCCACCGCCAGTTCCGTCTTTGCCATCCATAACGTTAAATGACTTGTCACCGTCTTTATCAGTGATGGTCACTTGATGGCCTCCGGAAATATCGGTAATTGCGACGGTCGGAGAAACGCCATCAGCGCCATTTGCACCAGGAGCACCATCGGCACCCGCAGCTCCATCCTTACCGTTGACTCCGTTCATAACGTCAACAGTTTGACTACCACTATAATCGGTGATAACGAGCTGTTTACCGCCTTCGATCTCCCTGACAAGGATTCTCGGAGAATATCCATTCTCACCAGCAGGTCCAGTGGCACCAGCTTCACCATTCATGACATCGAATGACTTAGCGCCATCAACGTCCGTAATCGTAACTCGATGGCCTCCGGAAATATCAACGACTGAAACAGTTGGCGATACACCATCCGAACCAGTCGTGGTGGTGTTAATACCATCTTTAACGTCGAATGTTTTGGTGCCGTCCTTATCCGTAATTGTGACACGATGACCGCCAGTGATTTTATCGACTGTGACAGTCGGAGATACGCCGTCAGTACCATCTGTACCGGCTGCGCCATCCTGACCATCAGTGCCGTCCATTACATCGACAGTCTGGCTTCCGCTATAATCGGTGATTACGAGTTGATGACCTCCGTCAACAGTACGCACCAGGATTCGAGGCGAATATCCATCAGCGCCATCTTTACCGTTCGTACCATTGGTTCCGTCCTTACCATCGACCCCATCCAGAATCTTAACGGTTTGGCTTTGCTTTTTGTCGGTGATGATGAGCTCTTTTCCACCCTCGACCTCGCGAACGAGAATCACAGGAGAATATCCATCCACGCCATCCATGACATCGACGGTTTGACTCTGACGGCTATCTGTAATGATGAGCTGCCTTCCGCCTTCGATCTCACGTACTAAAATGGTCGGAGAATATCCCTTGATGTTGACAGTGGCCGGATTGTTACGACCCTTATCATTCGTCCAGGACAGATTGCCGTCCGCATCCACACTAGGTGTGAACGTGGCACCATCGAGTTCGCCAGAATCACGAGCTTCGAGGAGAATATCTTTTACTCTCTGAACCTCGTCTTCCCACTGGGCGATGATGTCTGGATACGGATCGAAGATACTCGGCTCAACCTCCAAACCCTCAGAAATATACATTTCAGTATTGAGTTCAGAGTTCCAGTGATTCACTTCATTGCCGTCCTCATCGCCCTTTTTAATGCAGACAAGGAATTTCAATTCGCCCTTAACTTCAGTCACATTGCGAGAGATCGTCCAATTGAAATGCATAACGTTTGAGTCGGTATCGTCGACGACAACATCAGTCGCTTTGTAGCAAGCAACATACCGATCCTTACGCATGTAATTGATGTAAATGCGAAGCTTGGACATATCCAGACCATCCCAATAGCGAGGACAGTCAAATGTTACCGTCTCGACATCGTGGTCGTACTGAACCGCAATTCGCTGCAGCTCTTTCGGAACCGAGATAAAGCGATCATCACCAATCACAATATGCGGTTCGGTCTCAGGGTCCACCAACTGGAGGGAGATGTCTTCGTCAGACAAGCTATTCAGCAACTTCTCTGCCTCATTCATGCTTTCCCTCCATTCTGGTATACCGCCACTTTATTGGTTTTGAGTTTCTGCTTGAGATCTCGGCTCTGACCAACCACCTGGACTTTGAAGATTCTCTTCTCGAGAGCTTCGAACGGAATAACACAAGTCTTTCCATCAGCGAGTACTCTGGGAGGATACTCTCGACCAAGAGGAGAATAGAATCCCACAGCCTTAGCCATACCATCCCATTCTTTCGAGAAAGAGAATTCAGCGATCAAATATCCTTTGGTGCCAGGAACGAGATCTGAGAAATCACAAGTCGGGTCCTTCTTGATGATTTGGTTTTCGACAATGAATCGTAAGGTTTTCATTTGAGTCACCTCACTTTTCATTTAATCGACGAGTTCGGCCCAAATAGCAACACCTTCGCTAGGGGCGACCCCACCGCCAGAAATTTCGTCACGGAGGTCGTCGACCGCTTTAGCGACTTCCGCATCCGTGGCTAAGAAATCCATATCGATTCCTCGTTCTTCCCACTTGTAGATCTGTCTGTTGAGCTTGTAGCCCTTCTGAACAAATGCTTCAACGCATTCGTAACGGATACCAGTGTCATGGTCGACATAGAACTGGCCCACCGCACCAGGGGTATCTTTGGTCGGAGGACCATTACCCTTGATGTCAGAATATAACTGCACCATGTCCTTGCCCTCCTTGTTAAATTGAAAATAGTTTGCAGCCCAAAATATAAGAGGAAGAGACAACGTGTTAACATCATCTCTTCCTCTCATAAAAGGGCATGTTTTAGTCGCGAATCAAAGTTCGGACATTATTCTCTGGGGAAATTGTCATCGTCGCCTGCAAAGCGATCAACGTCCTGAACCACACGAATGGACTGCAGATATGCGGTGCGGCCCTGCTTCCCGTTCACGTCCCAATCAAACGGCCGAATATCCAGGTCGACGCCGATGATGTCGATGTTGTCCAGAAGACCGACACTTTCTTCGTCCAGGCGGTTCTGAACATTGCCCGTCTTCAAATATACGTTCGGACCACGATCATTGAACTTCACCTTAACAGGCAGGAACATGAACGGCGTATCGCCATCCTCACGAGGCGGCTTGATCTTGACATTCCAACCAAGATTGGTCAGTTCATTCACCATCTCCTCATCCGGAATGACAACCGCAAAGTTGCGGTCGCCTTCACGGTTGTATTTGTCGCCTCTACCAGCGAAGTTGCGATAGATGATACGTGCATCATCGATCTGAAGGATGTCTCTCGGTGCATAAGTGATTCTCATAGTTTTCAATCTCCTTTAAATATAGTTTTAACGTTTCATGAATAAGTCACCATCGTCGATTTGTGCAAGGAAGTCAGAATTGTCGTGACCTTCTTTACACCCATCACGAGTCAGGTTAGGACACCCATGACAGGTGTCTTTCCCACAAGCCATTCGCCAGGGGAGTTCGTCCGGATTTTCACTGTTAAACCACGGAGCCACGTCAGGAACAGGATCGTCAGACACGAATTGCTCAAAGTCGCCGTACTGAGAAATGGTATTGACGGCATCGTCAACCAACTTGTTGTAATACGAGCGATCAATGTCCTTCTCTTTTCCAAGAGTCTTAACCATCTCGGCTTCAAGCCATCTGTAACCCTTGGAACCAGTTGCCGCAGAATATTTGACGTTACCTTCCTTGTCCTTACCTTCACGAAGAAGCTCTGCTCCACCATGACCAGGTAGAATAGGACAGAATGAACCGACCTTACCGATGAATCGATAGTCATGCTCACCCTCAGGAAGATTCTCGTTCGCATCCAAATATAAAGACGTCGCAACCGACATCGTTTCGCACGTATCCTCGAACTCAATGCTGTCCTTGGTGAACAGAGTTTTGAATACGTACGGAACCGCAAACTGCTTACCCGTAGCATCCCATTTGCCGGCCTTCTTTTTCTGCTTAGTCGGCAAATATCCATAGGCGTTCTCAGCCCACTCAGTGCTAGCGTATTTGGCAATATAGACAGCGTCATTCACGAGACACATCTTTTCGTACGTAGCCTCGTGCTCAAATGTGTAGCCATATCGCTTTGCATAGTCCATCGCAAACTGAATGATCTCAGGAGTTGCATTCGGAATCTTAATCGAATCGGTCTTAATGTGAGCAACTGTGAATCCGCGCTCCTGAACCTCGTGTTTCAGGTTGATCATGAACAAAGCTCCACGCTTAGCCACGATATTGTCCTTATTACGAGGATCTCTGAACGGATTGTCGAAACTCGCAGAAGTCAAACCATAGACCGAATTGATTGCCGTCTTCAGCGCATTTGCCAAATCATCAGAAGTCGTCTCGCCATTGATGACCTTTTGTACGTATGGTTTGAGCTTGCCATCCAGCATCTCATTGACCACGTCCCAGGCTTCATGCTTGATACTCACTCGACCCTCGACAATATCACGGAACGCTCGAGTGTATCTCGGACCAAATAAGCACTCGGCAATCGCACTGTGCGGATGCATCGATGCAATGTCGAGCAGGGCTACATTCGTATGAATACCAGGTTCGGCGTAGACATAACCACCTTCGCCCACCTCTTCGTCACGATAAGTGGACTTGCCCGCCTCGTACTTATACCCAGGGAAGAATGGCAGAGCACTATATGAGCCCTTCGTTCCAAACTTGCTCTTGATCATATCTGGGCAAGCTTCGAGCAAGAAGTTATATACTTCCGAATTCAGTGCCTGAACTGGTTCGGCCATGTTGCGATAGCAGAACTCATTCTGAGGCTTACGATTACTGCCAAAAATGATCTTGGTGGTTAACGTATTTGTCGTGTCATTGACCGTCATACCAGCCAAATCGGCCAGAATCTGACGAGCCGTCCAGTCCGCCTGGAGATGATCGAACAGCGCTTCCGTCGCAATAACGTCGTTATCGCAATACTCAGCGACCTTGGTCCATAATTCCTCCGGAACAGGCTGATCCCACGGTAAACCGAGTTCCTGATGATGAATACCCAATTCAATCTCCCATTTCTTCAAACTCTTCTTGTTCGCAGCAGAGGCAAAGTCATAAATATCCGTATAGGACAGATTGTATGCCTCTCCAAACAAGCCGTTGTTTCGTTCTCCCTTACTCGAATTGACAATTCGCTTAGACAGCTCAAAGAGCTGTTCGTTCGTATACCCAATGAGGCAACCATAGATAATATGGTTATCATATCGACGGTTGTTGAAGCCAATGAGCCTATACTTGAGTAAACCCTCAATATCCGACGGAGAAGGGTTAACCATCCTAACGATTGGCTTGCCCTGTCCCTGGACTTTCCAGTTCACCAAAAATAGGTTCGGGAAGACCTCGACATCGTAAAATACGATCGGTGCTTCACTGGCATCAGTGTTTGAAGAAGGTTCTTCCGATTTGAAGTGCATCTTATTGACGAGCTTCAGACAATAGTCGGACTGATTCGTGCTGTTAGCAGCAAGAATATAAACCGAGTTTCTCATGTCCGAAACGTCATACTTCATCCCGCCGTTATAAGCATCCTCAAGGACTTTATAGATGAAGTCGATACTGCACTTCGTACTGTCGTGAATCTCTTTGTTGAGATTTCGCTTGATCGTGGTCCTAAGAGCTTTTTCGTTCTTGAGACCTTCAAAATTGATCACTTTGTCTTCTCCTTTCAATGGGAGACCAGAACTAATTGATGCTATTGGCAAATTGTTGCACTTAGTCAGTTTCCGTCTAAGTGAGCTGTTACCGGTAAATACTTTGATCTCAATGTGATCGCCGTAAACTCGACTCAGTCTGGACGGATCTCCCGTGTAAATATAATGCAAATGAATGCCTTGTTCACTTTTACTTAACTCTGCGTACGTAGCCGGCCATTTACTAGCTTCTTCCACATTCTTTTCGAAGCATTTATTCCCGTTTTCGTCTGGAATATCAAAATCGATAACAATGTGATTCTCAGGAACCTTGACATAATGAACTTTGGATGTATCGATGTCTGACAAGACAGTCTTTACGTTCTCCCATTTCTTTGTCGGGGTTTCCTTAGCACTAGCATACTGTGCCGGACAGTTCGCGCACTCCTGATCAAATATAGATTCTGTCGAATTGAATTCGATCAGCTTGGGTTTATGTATCTCTTTCCGTTTCGGCTTGCTAGTCTCGAATACTTCCGTACGGAAACCGCTGTAGATGTTACGAATGACATTACCGTCAACTTCGGTGTCGAAGTCGTGGAAATAGTTTTTGAGTTCTTCCTTAAACAATCTCTGAGAGAATGGATAAGGGACCTTAGCATCTTCACAATATGTTCTGTACATCTCCCACGCTGCTTTCAGAGTCGTTCCATCGTCCTTCACAAAAATATGATACGAATCAATCATAAAGTTGTAGAAGTCATTGGATGCACTCATCATCATTGTCGGGACGTAATCGTCATATCTGCCGGGATCACTCAAATATACATCCTTACAGTAATTCGCAATCGCACCAAGCTCGAAACTAATTTGCTGAGTAACGGTTTTGTATTCTTTTGGACTTAGCTTGTCTCCCGAAGGAGTGACGTCAATCAATCGTCTAAGCAGACCAGACTTTGCGTCCGTAATCTTAACCGGTTTGTTGGTTCCCATAAACAGAAAACACTTGAATCGGTTAGAATATGTCGACTTAAACTTCTCGTTGATCGTCATCTCCTCGTGAGATACAAGGCTGTTCAACCGAGTATTATCCTCGATCTTTGACAAATCGCCATCGTGCTGAATTGCCACAAGCGGATTCGACTTGAATGCTTCCAAAGCAAAAGAGTTACTAGACGATCCCAACGCTTTCGCATCAAAGACCGAATAGTAACCCTCAAATAACTGTTGGATAATGTTCAGAATCGTAGATTTACCCGTTCCTGCAGCACCATAGAGAACCATGAACTTCTGGATCGTCTTGGAATCACCAGTGACGATAGAGCCGATTGCCCATTCGATCTTACGCCGTTCTTCCTCTGTGTAGAGAGTAGAGATCAGCTTTTTGAACGCAGGACAATCACCTTCTTCAAGAGGATATGGCAAGCGCTTGCTCGCATAATCTTTCTTGCTGGGCGGAGTATTCGAGAATATCAATTTCTCATCGAGCATATGGTAGTTATCTCGCAATTGACTCTGACAATACTTATGCCATTTATCAACCATGCCTGAATCTGCTTCTCGCATGAATAAGGCACTTGGAGTAACGCCATATTTCTCCTGATACTCTTTTATGAATCTGTCCAGCTCTTTGTCGATAAGATCGAGAGCATCTTGCTCGTCTGTAGACCACATACCACGATCTTCTAACCAAATGGCATAGAAGTCGCCGCCTCGGATCATCAGATCGGTTGAACGCTTTATGATGAATTTAGGAAAGATTTCAATACCCCCACTTTTTGTAGTGCGAGTAGAAATCGTCATAAAATCAATCACATTCGTTCTTTCTCCTTTCGCTAAAAACTACATAAATGTGTCAAGGAAATAACACATTTGATGCCAGATCTCCATTTTACGCATGTCGCCCTTGTAATCACGAATCTTGAACAATCCGCCACTACCATCGGGGGCATACTTTCTATGGAGAAATTTATCCAAGACGTCGGCTACATAACGCTTGTCATACCAGGCGTCCGTCATATTACCGAGTTTGAGATTCGTCACCATTCCCCAAAACCATTGGGCTGTACGGTTGCCATAAGCAGGATCATCCATGTAATCCTCTTCGCAACGATTCGCCAGTGCAATCATCATCTCTAAAACACTGCAGGGTCCGGCCAGACACTCTAAAATATAATCTACAGGTTCATCGATGATTCTTTCCTTAGCGAATCGATAACGAAGATTGGCTCCGTCTTCAGCTCGGTTTTGGTCATTTCGAATGGTGTATACAAATTCGGTGTCATGCAGTTGCATCAACAACCGCTTGAACGAAACATCGTAATGATAACGTTCGCCCGACATCCAATTGTATAGCCACTGAAAATATGCGTTTCTTACCTCATTACGGCTCATTCATCCTCCATAGGATAGGACTTATTCTTGTTGAGGTCGGAGAAATTTCGCTGATCTGCGAGGATCTCGAAATCGGTCTGCAGACGGTCATTCCGAACGAATACCGAATCATCTTCGTACTCACCGAAATGTTCTGCATAATCCTCTCCGACGATACCGTCCACATCCTCAATCGGGTTGTCCTGTTCATCTGTCAGGACACCATCGGCATAATGCGTAAGACTTACTTCTTCATAATCGCATTCGCCGAATTCTTCAGGCTCAATAATATGGGGTCTGTCCATGTCATCCACCTCCTCATCTTCTTCCTTTTCAGGCTCTTCCGTCTTACGAGAATAGTCGGTATAACCGAGATCCTTCACCATAGCGGCGTATTCCATAAGGTTGGGTTTCACACTGGGGGAATTGGGTTTTTCATCAGACTTAGAGACCTGTTCTTCAGCATTTTCGTCCTGCTCTTCGATTCTACGAGCCAGCCATTCTTTCATGGACTCGATCTCATCGTTTGCGATCTTCTCGTAATATTTCCTGGTCGCATACCAGGTAGACAGGGAGCCTACTAAGGCCCCTGCTGCAAAAATGAACATTTTAGTAGATGCTCTCATTGCCTTTCTCCTCATTTTTAATTGACATGACAGTCATGGCGAGTCCTCCAAAGAGTAATGACACACTCAAGAGGACCCCGCCTATGATATGTCGTTTCTTCTTGTCTCCTGTTAAATGTAACAGGGTTGACATTGCTTCTTCTAGTCGGTCCACACGGTTTCATCCCCTTCTGTATGAGACAAAACCGCAATGCCGGTTACGAAACAAATACTAGCCATCGCTACAAACGTATAAGTGATACGTTTTAAATTAGCGTTCATGAGTCATCTCTCCTTTTCTTGGATCGGGCATATTCTTGAGAAAATATAGTTTCTCTCCAACTTGGATTCCATTTATTGCACCGATGGCAAACCAAGCTCTGATAGTCCAGACTCCCACGCCAAATTTAGCGGCAGCCCCATTTTCGTCCATAAAACCAACGAAAAAGCCATCTTTAAGAACTACTTCGTCTTCAAGATTGTTTTGCATAATATAGATAATCAAATCTCTACCAGTCATTAGTAGTTCTCCTCTCTGTTTTTATTCGTGAACCCCCGAGGAAACCACTAAGCCCATACCCAGGCCCACTCCGGTACCGAGGATAACAAGGCCAATAATCAGGCGGTTCGACGATTTACTAAGAACTTTAAACATTTAAATCTCCTTTCAAATCACATAACGCCATGGGTAATCGAATATATCCTGCATCGGATTGCCCGAACCATAGTCGTCAAGGCCCCTTCAAATCATGTCCAGAATATAACCGTCCACGTTGAAGTCAAGCACGATAACCTTCTCGATGCCGTTCACGAAATCACGAGCCTTCGGTCTGCTGGTATCGAAGATGCCGAAATCGACATAGTTGTCACCAGGACAATTCTTCTCGTCATAGATCCAACCGACCTGAGCGCCAGCCTTAGTGCGTCTTGCACCGAGCATGTCGTACACTTCGTTCAGGAACAGGTGACCCTTAGCCTTCAGACGCTCATTTGCCCAGTTCTGCTGCTGGATAAGGAAGAACTTAGTGCGCTCCGGATCGGGGTCCCAACCTTCGTTACCATCGTCGAACACGATTGCATACTGGCTATAGTTATTGGGGTCCATGACTTCGACAGTCTTCGTAGTGACAACTTCCTTACCGTTCTCATCAACGGTAGTTTCTTCGATTTCCTGAGCCTTGATGTTATATCTAAGCTCTTTGTCCATCTGCTTGCCGAAACGCTCGACAACACGGCCACGATATTCTTTGAAGCTCTTATCAACCGCCGCATATGCAGCCGCCAGAGCAGCATTACGCTTATTGAGGATTCGATTGGAACCGATCATGCAACCAAGGGATGCGATACCGAGGGTTACGGACGGACCATAAAGCTTGATGAACTTCACAGCGGTCTGAGTATAGACGATAGCGAGATCCTTCTTGCTGTCATCCGCAGAATACTTTTCTGCCATGGAAGGGTCAGCAGCGACCTGATGAATCGTATCGATCTTCTGTTTGGCGTCATCGACGATTTCCTCAACCTTAAGGGTTGCCTTGCACGCCATAACACCGCTAGTCACAACGCCCACGGTACCTGCTGCGAGCAGGATTTCAGGGCTGTACTTCTTGATTTTGAGACCCGTTCTATTGAACGTGCGGGTCAGAGTAGTCATGATTTCAGTCTTGTTAAACATAGTTCAATTCTCCTTTATTATTTGATAGGAAGCGCCTTAGGCAGCTTCAGCATATAACCATCACGAACTCGGATGGGTTCCGCATTGCGAATATTCGTCCAGCCATACTTATTGTCCGTATACTCACAAGACTTACCGATGAGATCGTACAGATCCGCAACAGAAACGACTCCATACGTGTCGATGAGCTCGTCCATACGACTCAGAACTTCCTCCGCTTCACCACGGGTCTCCAGGACAATATCGTCATGGTTATACCCTGCTCTGCTTCTGGAATCTCTGAAACGATCACGATCATCGTCCCTACGCGAATAATCACGATAGGACACATAAGACGAATTCGTGCTACTTCTACGGCCTCTCGATTCGCCATACAGAATCATGTCGATGCCATCTCGAACAATATCAGAGATGGCCTTCTTAACAGCGGGAACGAGCACATCCATCACAATATAGGACTTCACGTTCGCTGCATCTTCGGAAATGAATACGTCCGAAATTTTACTAAGACCACTCTTCGGCTTAGTCCGGACTTTACCATGGACGACTTTCTCCACCTTTTTCTTCTCAGTCAGAGATTCAGTTTGACCTTCTCTGAACTTATGAGAGTTGGGCTTATATTCTTCGTTCACTAAGAATAACCTCCTCGTTAAAATAAAAAGGAGAGTACCATATTTCAGATACTCTCCTCGTAGGTAATGCCGTTTTTACAGATCAGTAACCTCATCTGCGACATCGCTGATTGTGTCAGTGACGGTGTCCACAACATCGGACGAAACCGTTCCGACAGAATTCTTACCCAGGGTGTAGAC
>ERZ835980.1872-NODE-1872-length-21202-cov-5.872133_pt1 | contig 21202 bp, 17 predicted proteins | sample MGYA00519943_ERZ835980 | MGnify/ENA primary metagenome ERZ835980 (study PRJEB31850, sample SAMEA3708791) | human gut metagenome | biome: human gut; feature: human-associated habitat; material: faeces | place: China | collected 2014 ... | reverse complement strand
TTAAAGAGTTCTGCTGTCTGATACAAGAGGATAAATTGAATTGATAGAACTCACCTTAATAAATTCATCAATATTCATTGCAGCCATTATAGAGCCTGAACATACTTGCTTCATTAATGTTTGCATTAACTTTGATTTAAAAAGTAATAGTGCAGTTTCTGGATTAATTTCTTTTGGCGATAATACATAAAAACCTGTTGAGCATATTGCACCATCATATTTGGGTGGAATAAGAGCGCAACTTTGTAAAGAACCCTCTAAGGAGGATATTATTAAATCGCCAGCGTGAACTATACGTCTAGCACGGCTAGGTAGATCTTCTCCATAAGCTTCTGTATGTCCCGTAATACTTCCATCTGTTCCAATATTAGATAATTCTATATATTTATATAAGGATTTTCGTTCTGGAATGTAATTTTTATCCTTTATGTAAAATAATGTATTAATCTTATCGTAGCCCGTTTGATATGACAAAATATAATTATTTAATTGGTCATACAGGGGATGATAATATTCTGCATCGAAACGCTTGTATTTTTGGACATCTGAAAACTTCTTTTGCGTTATGGTTTGCTCAGTTAAGTTTAATTTGTCTAATTCAAGTATTTCATTTAAGAAATTTGTAGCATTTTCATATGATTCTTTTGCTTTCAAACGTAAGTTATTTGCAATGATAAAGCATTCTTTTATTTTATATTGCATTCTCAAACTCATTAATGGAATTTCTATCTCCTTAACTTCTTCTGGATTTACATTTGTCTGGTTTACAGATTGCCTTGCACGTCTTTTAATATCCCATATTCCATATTTGCAATTTAAGTATGTGCATAAATATTCCGGAATTATAGAGTTTTCTGTAGGTCTAAAGCGTACGAGATATGAAGCGAAGATACGTTTCTCATCATTGTTAGCCTTATAATAAATGCCAGTTCTTCCAACCCATTCAAAAGAATTTGTTCGATTAAATATTACGTCACCATCATTTAATACAAAACATTCGCATTCATCCTTAGATATGTCTGCATACTTATCCACATCTATGTCACATAGCATATTATGAATTTCATTCATACGATAAATAGGAAATCCAATTTTCTCTGTATTCATTTCTATAGAAATTCCGTATTGAGAAGATATTAAGTGATTTCCAATTTTGTCATATTTAAAAAAACGACTTTTTTGTGGTTCTTTTGTATAATATCCACTGTCTATTCGAAAATCTTTGTTTGCTTTAGCTTCACTAAGAGATTTTTCTTTTATTTCTAGCCCCTCTAATAAAGTTTGATATTTTACTTTATTAAAGGGGCATTTGCGAAAAAAGATAATTTTTCTTTTTTGGCAAATTCTATAAATGCCTCTGCTATGCCGTCCGGTGTTAATTGTATGCTATCATTTTTCTTTGTTTCTTCATTCCAATTATAATCAATAGTTGCAAATAAATCATGATAAACAATGGGATGTCCGTATTTATCACACAATGCTAATTTAGGGTCAGTAGTTGAACCGCTTTTATCTTTTTTCCAATAAACTTTTACTCCACTGTTGTTTTTTCCATCTAATTTTTGAGTTGCAAAGAATATGTTATAGTCATCCACTTTGGGACATAGCTTTTCATCCCATTTCTGTACGAATAATACACTTGTTTTTGTACCGGTGTGTGGTTTGAAAGTATTACTATGCAAGCCAACAACTGCAAGTATGCGACAATGCTCTGTAATGTATTCACGAATATGTTTATCAAGATTGTTATTAAAACGACCTTGAGGTAACACTATTGCCATGCGACCTCCTGGTTTCAAAAAATTTAAATTTCGTTCAATAAATAAAGTATCTCGACTAACGCTTCTTAGGGTTTTTCCATTTTTCATTCCAAGTTCGTAGCGACTAAGAATTTGTCCTTCCTTTACCTCACCAGCAAAAGGAGGGTTTGCCATTAGAACGTCAAAATTGAAGTGTGAGAAATCTTCACCCTGTCGTAACTTCTTTAGACGCTTAAATCCTTCGTTGTAGGTATCAACCCAATCCTCATCTCTGGTTACTGTAACCCAACGAGCATAGTCTAGTGAATTTAGATGTAGTACGTTTGTATGCCCATCACCTGCAATAAGGTTTAATGTCCGTGCAACGCGAACTGCTTTCTCGTCAAAATCTATAGCATATACCTTTTCTTTCACGTATTCTGTTTCTGAGTACCCTTTTGGAATTGCTGTAAAAAGATGATTTACGGGTTTCTTTTCAGAAATTTGCATTTGTTTCCATACATGAAAAATGGTATGTACAGGGAAGCCCGAGCTTCCTGCTGCTGTATCAATCATAGTTTCTTCCATTGTTGGATTAAGCATTTTAACGCACATGTCAATTACATAACGAGGTGTAAAATACTGTCCTTTTTCACCTTTACTGCTTTTACTGATTAGATATTCAAATGCTTCATCTACTACATCTAAATTGGAGTTAAATAATTTAACTCCTTCTAAAGATGCAACACAAATAGCAAGGTGTGGAGGCGTTAGGGATATTTTGGCATCTATAGGAAAAACGCCTGGCCATTTATTGCTTGCTTTTTTAAAAAGCTTTTCAATTTTTTCTTTTAACTGTATATCACTTAAACCAGAGTTGCGGAACTCCAAATTATATTGATTATCAGTGGCCCCAATTTGTTCATCGAATAATTTTGCAAAAATAAGCTTAAAAACTTCTTCAAAAACATCTACACCTGCATTTGCTAATACTTCATCTTCCATTTCTAATATCAAATCTTTTAGAGACTTTCCTGTTTTTGTAAGCTTATCTTCTTTGATTAGATCTGACATTGTAAAAGGTGCTTGCAAAATTTCAGCAAGGGTCTCTGTGGCTTTAGGTATATTGGGGATATCTTTGAAGAAATTGGGATTTTGACGTTGATAATATGCAATGGTGCTTCCATTTGTCCATATAGCCATGCTGGCACCTGTTGCATGAGTATATGATTTCAACTGTTCACGGCCATCTTTAGCTTTTGGTTTTTTAACTTCAATAATAATGTATGCAACATTGCTATCATTTGAGTCTCTGACAACAATGTCTGCACGTTTGGCTTCACGACCGAAATATATTGGATATTCAAATGCGATACGACTTTTATCATAACCATAAGTTGATATTAATGTTTCGGTGTATAATTGCCTAACAATTTCCTCTGGGGTTAATTTTATTTCTTTTGATCGAATAATACAGTTGACATAATAAGATACTTTACCTTTTTTATCAACTTTTTCAATGATATTTTTTTCTAAGTTTTCGATTGATTCTTTAGAAAAAAGTGTTAAGCTATAATTTGAATTTTTTAAAATGTTATATAATCTCATGGTTTATCCTTTAGCTTATATTTGTTAATACAATATCATTCTGGCTGATGGCCATTTTACAAAGATAGAAATTTTAAAGTAATATAAAAGCATTTTTGATGCCTTTTTATATTTCAAAATTGAAATAACATTGATAATATAAATATGGCATAAGGATTTGCTTTATAATATTTCTTTACTTAAGGTTCTTTTAATATACATCAATGGTATGATTAAATGCTTATCTTGTGAAAAATGTTCCTTTCATTTTTGACGTGATATCGATGGCTTTTGGAGGGTATTGAAGCACTTGCTGAGAGAATATGCTGAGTAGTTTACAAATGTCTCAGATTGTTTGGAGCAATTGGCTAAAGTGTCGTTTAATGATATGAAAAGAGGATGAGGCTAACATTCTGTCAAGCCTCATCCTCAAACTATTCTTTGAAAATCTTATTCACTCAATGGCGGCACATCCGTCAGCCGTGGAATTTCCATAAACTCCGCTTCGGGGAAGTGTTCGCTGATATACTGCTGCACATAGGAGCGGGTATCCTTGCGGATCAGGTCGTCGCCGTCGCGATCCTCATACAGATTGTAGGCAAAGGTGTGCAGACGGATGCCGCGGCGCTCGATGGCTTCCAGACTGAGCAGGATGTGGTTGATGCTGCCCAGGCGGCCCGATGCCACAAAGATGAGAGGCAGCTGGCGGTCGGCAATATAGTCGATGGTGAGATAGCGACGGGTGAGCGGCACCATCAGACCGCCGGCTCCTTCCAGCAGTACCGCATCGTAGCGTTCGCTCAGGGTGTTCATGGCGCGCTCGATCTTGTCGAAGTCGATGTCACGGCCGTCGATCTCGGCCGCCAGATGCGGCGAACAGGGATAAGTGAAGATTTCGGGCATGGTGAGCCGTTCGTGATCCTCGGGCAGCAGACCGGTGCCCATCAGGCGGCGGTGCAGCTCGATGTCTTCCGACAGCTCGGTGTTGCCGGTCTGGATAAACTTCTGGGTGATGGTGCGGATGCCGCGGGCGTTCCACTCGCGGGCCAGGAAACCGGTGGCATAGCTCTTGCCGATGCCGGTGTCCATGCCGCTAACAAAATATACGTTCTTTTTCATTGTTCTGTATGTTTATGCGTTGATTATTTTTTTCGGGCTACAAGATAGACCGGATGATAGGTGAGCTGCACGCCGTCCGGTGTCGGGGCGAAGCGGTTGCGGTAGCTCTCGGCAAAGGTGCGCAGCGTGGTCTTGTTCCACCGCTCCTTGCGGATGCCGGTCACTCCGGTGGCTTTGAGGTGGTGCAGCACACTCACGGGGTCGGGAAATGTCAGGCGGTGCAGTTCTTCGGACTGGTGAACCACTTCGAAGTCCGTTTCCAGCAGGGCGGCCCAGACGGATGCGGAGCGATAGGGCAGCGTGGCACCGGTGAGCTGCGTCACTTCGTGCACATTCTGCGGGCCGAAGGTGGAGAAGGCCAGATAACCGCCGGGACGCAGACTGGCGGCGCAACGGTGGAGAAAGGCTTCGGGATGCTCCAGCCATTGCAGGGCGGAGCAGGACACCACGGCATCGAGCGCTTCGGGCAACGGTAACTGTTCGATGTCGCCTTCGAGAAAGCGGACGGGCACTCCGGGTGCCACACTTTGCAGGGCTGCCGGGCGCACCTCGGGGCAGAGGTCGTTGAGCCACAGCTGTGCGGGGCGGAAGGCAGGGGTCCAGAGGGCGGTGAAGCCGCCGGAGCCGCAACCGAACTCCAGCACTTGCGCCCCGCTGCGGGGAAAGTCCGTGCGGAGCATGATGTCGGTCATGCGGCGGGCTATACGGGCCTGCACCACGGCTTCGTCCGAATAGGTGGCGGCGGCGCGGGCAAATCGGCTGCGGATCAGCGATTTGTCCATAGCTCCTCCTTTCCTTCGATGAGGCCGGCAAACAGGCGTTCGTCGTAGTGGGCCACTCCGGGCAGCACGAGCTGGGGCACATCGCTCCAGGCGTTCTGCTGGTTGGCGGTGGGGAAGATCAGATCCTGCGCTCCGATCAGGGCACGGTCCCAGGGGAAGGACAGCCGCTCGGGATGCGACAGAATGCGATGATGCAGGGCGGCCAGCTCGGCGCGGAGATTCTCGGGCGTGCGTTGCGGACAGTGGTCCATGAAGGTGGTCAGCCCCTCGGCCGTGCCGCACATGCGCCGCCGGAATTTATACAGATTCTGTTTGGTGAAGCGGATCAGCGTGCCTTCGAAGATGGCGGACGGGATGCCGCGTGTGTCGTCGATGGGATGCTGGGTGCCGTTCAGCGCCAGGCACTGCGTCAGCCGGTCGGTATGGCCGGACAGGGTGCGGGCGGCTGTCCATACGCCGAGCGACCACGCCAGAAGGCGGATTTCGGTGTATGGCTCCAGCAGACTGTAGTCGAACGCTTCGTCGGTATAGTCGTAGCAAAGCAGGAGGTCGTAGCCTGCCGGCGGGGTATAGGGAAAGAGATGTTCGTCGGCGCCCCAGCCGGCGAAGAGGAGCAGCAGGCGGGGCTGTCCGGTGCGGTGAAGAAATATCTGTTTCATACGGGATTTCGTTTTTAAAAGGGGATTCGGTTTCGGAACAACGGTCAGAGGGCCTGAATGAGCCGTTCCACATCGGCCTCGGTAAGCGAGGCGGTGAGCGACAGACGCAAGCGGGAGGTGCCTTCGGGTACGGTGGGCGGGCGCACAGGCAGCACATAGAAGCCCTTGCGGCGCATATCCTCGGCCTTGAGAATGGCTTCGTGGCTGTCGCCGATGATCACGGGCAGGATGTGGCTTTCCGATGGTGAGGAATAGCCTCGGGCCGTGAGGGCCTGCTGCACGGTGCGGCTCATACGGAGCAGATGCCGGCGCCGGTCGTTGAGTTCGGCCAGACGGAGCAGCACAAAGCGGGTCCATGCCATCTGGATGGGGGGCAGGGCGGTGGTGAAGATCAGGGTGCGCATCTTGTTGATGAGGTAACGGCGTAGCGTGTGGCTGCATACCACAAAGGCTCCCATCGAGGCCAGCGCCTTGCCCATCGTGCCGCAGAGCAGATCGATGTCGGCCATACAGCCTTGTTCCTCGGCAATGCCCAGTCCACGGGGTCCGCGTGCGCCCACGGCATGGGCTTCGTCCACATAGAGCAGTACGTTGGGATAGCGTTTCTTCAGGTCCACCAGCAGGGGCAGGGGGGCGATGTCACCGTCCATGCTGAAGATGCTCTCCGTCACAATGAAGATGCGGTCGTAGTCGTGCTGATGCTTTTCGAGCAGTTGCTCCAGTTGCCGATAGTCCTGATGGCGGTAACGGATGCAACGGGCTGACGAAAGGCGGATACCGTCGATGATGCTGGCATGCACCAGTTTGTCGGCCAGAATGAGCGAACGGCTGTCGGTCAGTGCGGGCAGGATGCCGGTGTTCATGTGATAGCCGCTGCTGAAGAACAGGGCGGCTTCGCGCTCATAGAGGTTGGCCAACAGCTGTTCCACCTCGTCGTAGATGGGGTAGTTGCCTGTGAGCAGGCGGGATGAGGTGGAGGAGAACAGGCATTCTTCGGGCTTCAGGCTCTGGAGAAACTCCGTGTGCCAGTCGGTGCGGTTCCCCAGTCCCAAATAATCGTTCGACGAGAGATTCAGCAGACACCCCTCGGAGGTGTGCATCCGGCATCCGTCGGGATGCAGATGCGGCAGGTCGCGCAGATTGCCACTGTCGGCAAGCCGTTGCAGTTCATTTTCATAATCGCTCGCCGGTTGCAGCTCTGTTTGGAATTCGCATACGCCTTGCGCATCGGCTTCATGTTCGCATACGCTTCGTTGTTCCTCTTTATCTGTATTTGGTTTCATGACATGGTTCTTGTGGTCTTGGTCTTTCTTTTCTTGTTTGGAATCATTCTGTTTTTGGGGCGTTCGGATATTGCCTCCTGTTCTTGTCGGCGCATTACTCCGAATAGTTCTCGGGTTCGGCCACGATTTTGAGCAGACCTTCGGTCAGACGGCTCAGTTCTTCCGGACGGATAATGAAGGGAGGCATGATGTAGACCAGGCGACCGAAAGGGCGCACCCAGATGCCTTCTTCCACAAAGCGGCGTTGCATACGGGCCATGTTGACCGGCCGGCGGGTTTCGAGCACACCGATGGCTCCCAGTACGCGCACGTCGGCCACCTGAGGCAGGGCACGGGCGGGAGCGAGTTCGCGGCGCATCTGTTCCTCGATGCGGGCCACCTTTTCCTGCCATCCGTAGGACAGGAGCAGTTCGATGGAGGCTTTGGCTACGGCACAGGCCATGGGGTTGCCCATAAACGTAGGGCCGTGCATGAAGGCGTGGGGCTCATGGGCGGAGATGGTACCGGCTACCTGATCGGTGGTGAGCACGGCCGAGAAGGTCATGTAACCGCCCGTCAGCGCCTTGCCGATGCACATGATGTCGGGCTTCACGCCGGCATGTTCCCAGGCAAAGAGTTTGCCCGTGCGACCGAATCCCGTGGCGATTTCGTCGAAAATGAGCAGCAGACCGTACTGGCGGCAGAGCTTCTCGGCCTCACGCAGATAGTTGGGATGATAGAAGCGCATGCCTCCGGCTCCCTGCACGATAGGCTCCAGAATGAGGGCGGCCAGATGCTGGTGATGGGCTTCGATGGTCTGGCGCAACGGTTCGATGTCGCGCTCGTCCCACGCTCCGTCGAAACGGCTCTGCGGAGCGGGCACAAAGTGGCGCACGGGCAGAGCGCTGCCGAAAAGACTGTGCATGCCGGTTACGGGGTCGCACACGGACATGGCATTCCACGTGTCGCCGTGATAGCCCGAACGGATGGTCACGAAGTTGTTCTTCTCCGGATGGCCGCAGGCATACTGATACTGCACGGCCATTTTGAGGGCTACCTCCACGGCCACGGAACCGCTGTCGGCATAGAAAATCTTCTGCATATTGTCCGGAACGAGGCGCAGCAGGAGGCGTCCCAGTTCGATGGCGGGATCGTGGGTCAGTCCGCCGAACATCACATGGGCCATCTTCTGGAGCTGTTCTTCGATGGCATGGTTCAGAACGGGATGATTGTAGCCGTGCACGGCGCACCACCAGGAGGACATGCCCTCGATGAGCTGCGTGCCGTCTTCAAGGGTAATGGTGCAGCCCTCGGCACTGCGCACCTTATACGTGGGCAGCGGGTTGGTGGTGGAGGTATAGGGATGCCACAGGTGGTTGCGGTCGAAGGAATCGAACAGGATAGAATCGGAATGAGTAAGCATGTTTTTTCTTGTTTGATTGTTCTTTAAATAAAGTACTGTCGGAAGCTTGTTTAGAGCTGATAACCAGCTTCAGTGAAACGCTTCTTGTCTTCGTCGATGCCGGAGCCGAGGGTGGTGAGCAGGTCGCCCACAATGGCGGCATTGATTCCGGCGTGGAGCACGCGTTGCATGGTTTCCTCGCTCAGACGGGCACGACCGCCGGCCAGACGCAGATAGGCCTTGGGATGGATCAGGCGGTAGAGGGCCACGGTGCGCAGGATCTCTTCGTCGCTGAGCAGCGGGGTGTCGCCCAGTGGAGTACCGGGGATGGGGTGCAGGATGTTGATGGGGATGGAGCGGGTGTCGAGCTCGCGCAGCTTGAAGGCCAGCTCGATGCGTTGCTCCTCGCTCTCGCCCATACCCACGATGCCGCCGCAACAGATTTCCATGCCGGCGCGCTGGGCGGCGTGCAGGGTTTCGATCTTGTCGGCTTGGGTGTGGGTGGTGCACAGGGAGTCGAAGTAGGAGGGGGCGGTTTCCAGATTGCAGTGATAGCGCTCCACACCGGCTTCACGCAGACGGACGAGCTGTTCCTCGGTGGCCAGACCGAGCGAAGCGCACACCCGGATGCGGCTTTTGGCCTTCAGGGCGCGCACTCGGTTGCAGATCTCGTCCACCTCACGGTCGGAGGGTTTCTTACCGCTGGTGACGAGCGAGAAGCGCTCCACACCCTTGGACTCGTTGTGTAGTCCGTGCTCGATGATGGTGTCTTCGGATACCAGTCCGTAAACCTCGGCATTCGTGCCGTAATGGGCCGACTGGGCGCACCACTTGCAGTTCTCGCTGCAGCGGCCGGACTTGGCGTTGATGATGGAGCACATGTCGAAATCACGGCTGGCACAGGCCACGGTAATCTCGTGCGCAGCCTGGCATAGGGCTTCGGTGCCCCGGGTGTCATTCAGTTCGGCGGCCAAAGCCAGGATTTCTTCCTGACCGGCTTCTCCGCCTTGCAATATTCTCTGTTTCAGTTTTTCCAATACTTCTGGTAATTCCATGATCAATAGGTTTTATAGCACTCTTGCGGATATTCCGATTCCTTCGGGGCCGGAGAATGCTTTGAGTTTATAGATAAAGACAATGCGTCCTGCGCTCCGGCCGGATAAGGGCTGAAGCGCAGGACGCACTGCGATGTAGTTATCAATAAGGTATGAAGCAGCCGGAACCGCCGGGATCGTCGGTTCAACAAGCAGCATCAGTGCCAGTTCGAGAGTTCCGATATCAGGGGGAGCGGGCTCGGTCTCAGTTGCTTCGTAGCCGGGAATATAGTGGCGCATCTCGCGCACGGTGTATTTGGTTACCTTGCAGAGCGAAGCTTCGGTAATGCTCTTTCCCACACGACTGATGACGACCTCGCGGCCCAGGCTGGCAAAGGCAGCATAGGCTTTCCGGCTCCACTGGCGGAAACGGATTACGGGGCGGATATGTCGTGTCATTCGGTTCATCGGAGCAAAGATACTAAATTCAGGGGAATTATCTGTCTTTTGAGGAGGGGTTTTGCTTCTGACCCTGAAGTTAATCGGTTTTATTGCTGATTCTATCAAATTATAAGCTTTATCGCTTATATTTAGCGATTATAAGTTATTTGGCTAATAATGCTTGCGTGGGAAAGTTTTTTTAATATCTTTGCAAGGGAATGTTTAATAAAAATGTGAATGATGTATGCTGCTATTTCTGCCGATATCGTTTCTTCTACGACATTGAGCATTGACGAGACAATAGTTCTCAAGCAAAGAATAGAAGATTTGTTTCTGTTTCTTGAAGGAAGGTATCCCGGTTTTTGGGGGCGTTTGATTAAAGGGGATTATATTGAGTGCCTGTTGCCGTCGGCAAAGGATGCTTTGCGGGTTGGTTTGCTTCTTAAAACCCGTATCAAATCTTTTCCGGTGCATGATACAAAAGGAAAAAAACTGTTTCTGACTTATGGGGTGCGTATGGCCCTGGGATTGGGGGAGATGCGCCTTGTAGATCGGGAACAGGGGATTATGGATGGAGAAGCCATTTATCTGTCGGGACGGACACTGAATGCAATGCCGGTTTCGAATAAGCAGATTACCTTATTGATTGGTGCGACAAACAAGCAGCAGGAATCTGCCTTGCGCACAGTGGGGATATTGATAGATGCGCTTCTAAACAATGCGACCAGCCGTCAGTGTGAGGTGCTGTATTATAAACTGCTGGCAAAAAGTGAACAGGAAATTGCGAATATACTGGGGATTAACCAGTCTGGAGTGAATCAGCATTCGACCTCTGCCAAGTGGTATTGTATTGAGGAAACTTTGAACTTTTGGGAACAATTAAATTTTTCCGGTCATGAATAGTTGGGTGTTATTGAGCTTGTGTCTGGCGCATATCATTGCTGACTTTTATTTTCAAGAAGACAAATTTTGTCGGGAAAAAGCGGAACGGAAGGTAAAAAGTCCTTTTATGTATTTGCACGCCCTTGTTATTGGTGCTGTATCCTGGGTGGCGATTCCCGAACTTGATTTTTGGAAATATGCGTTGTTGATTGTAGGAAGCCACTGGCTGATTGATGTCGGAAAGGCATATCTGAGTCCAACACTGTGGACTTTTCTTTTGGATCAGCTTCTTCATTTTGTAATTTTGTTTTTGGTTGCAACAAACTATGCTTCTCAGAAAGCTATGCCGCTACAGTATTTGGACATACTGCCTGATATTTTCTTGCCCGGATTACTTCTGGCCGTCTTATTCTGTATGAAACCGACCAATATACTGATTAAGCTTATTCTGGAACGTTATCAAATAGGTGAAGCCAGTTCCTGTCAGGATATAAAGAATGCAGGAGGCTTAATCGGGAATCTAGAACGTATGCTTACTTTGTTGTTTGTTCTGATCGGACAGTTTGAAGCTATCGGTTTTATTGTGGCTGCAAAATCTTTGCTTCGTTTTAAAGATACAGATACGGCAAAAACAGAATATGTGTTGGCAGGTACCTTCTTGAGCTTTGGTATAGCGGTTGCTTGTGGACTGGCCGTTAAATATTTTGTGATGTCCTGATCCTTTTGGGTTGATGGTCGTATAAATGATTAAATGGTTTTTAAAACGCTTTTCGAGGCGTTTTAAAAACCATTTAATATTAGGTCCCGAAAGGGATTCGGGGATTAGTCTACTTCAGCAAAGGTGCGGGCCTTGTTCTCCAGTTCCACATCCTTGATGCTTCCTGTAAGTCCTTTCTGACCGATGGTTACCGGGGCGAAAGACAGATTCTCGTTCAGAATGTCGGCATTGTAGACAGACTTGTCGAGCACACCGTTGATGTAGATCTTCAGCATACCGTTCTTCTCGCGGCAGCAGGAAATGGTGTTCCACTTGCCGTCGGCAACATCGGTGTTGGAAGTGACAGACAGCTGACCTACCGTGAATTTCACCTTACCGTCTTCGAGAACCACACTGAAAGCGCCTTCCTGACTGATGAGGTTTCCTTCGATAGTCGTGGTGTTTACGGCACAGCTTACGTTGAAGTCGGCAGTACCGCTCACACTCATCTTGGCCTTGACGGTCTTCTTGCTCTTCAGCTGGCGCTCATCGTCCAGCTCCAGAATGTCTTGGTCGTCGTAGGCGTAGAATTCCGGTGATTCGCCCAGAGTGTTGTTGCCGTTCCAGTCGGCAATGTTGTTCAGGTTGAGCTTGTAGGCCTTTCCTTCTTTCAGTTCCTTACCGAAGGTGAGCAGCACGGTGCGGTTGTCCGGCAACGTCTCGGCGCTGACAGCCTGTGTGCCATCGGAGAGACTGAAGTTGGCGGCAGTAACCTTGACCGGCTCGTTGAACTCGGCGCGGATGGTGTCGTCGCTGGCCTTGAGGCAAACCAGTTCGGCAGGAGTGGTATCCTTGTCCGGTGAGAATTTCCAGATGCGTACCTCGCCGCCCTGCAGGGTGACGCTGATCTCGTCGTTATACTGGAATGGCTTGCTGTTGTCGTCCTCGCTCTTGCTGTTATGGTTGATGACCAGCGTGCGCCACAGGTCTTTGGCCTGCTCCGGCACACCGATGGTACGGTTCAGCTTGATGGTGAAGGTCTGTGGTTCGCTCTTCGGATTGCGCACGGAGATGATACCTTCCTTGTCGTTCCAGCATGAATAGCCGTAGCAGTTTCCGTTGGCCGGAGTCTCGCCGATCAGTTTGGCATGGCGCAGGATGTCGTAGTTGTTCTCCAGGAAGCGCAGAGCTTCGGCATTGATCATCCACTTGTTGCCCTCGTCCATCATGTTGTAGCTGTAGAGCAGTTCCCAGAAGGCCGCGCCACGGGTGGCCATCATATACAGATAGGTGCGGAACTCTTCGTCGTCCATAGAGTTCGGAGCCACGCAGTAGGTCTTTCCGTAGAGCGGATCGTGGTTGAAGATGTTGCTGAACGGGAATTGGAACTGACGGGTCTTGATGAAGTCAAAGTAGCGGTCATCGCGGTAGCTCAGCAGCATGTCGAGTTCCCGGTCGCGCTGATCGTCTACCTTGATGCGGCCCATATCGGCAGAAATCTGCAACCATACGGACTGACACCACTGCAGGAGCCACGGGCTCGGGTTCATGTAGCAGGTCAGGTTGATCCACAGGTTGCTGTTGCGCTTGTCGGCATCCAGATAAAGGGTGTCGAGCAGGTTGGCCCAGCGCTCCCAGTGTTCGGTCATGTAGTACATGCCGTTCTTGCCGCCGGTGATGTAGCGTCCGTTTTCAGAAGGCTGCGGCACCTTGGCACAGAATCCGTCGAGCTTCCAGTAGTTCACGTCGTACTTGTTCTGGCAGTCGAGGAAGAATTCCTGCAACTTCTTGAGATACTGCTTGTCGCCGGTAACAATATCGTAGTTGGACTTGTTGACCGTTCCGTTGCCGTTTTTCTCCAGGAATTTGGCAAAGTCGTACTGGTAGTTGTAACCGCCACGCGGGCCGAGCCAGATACCGAAGTTGGAAGACACGCGGTGCGCGAAGTCGCTCGGTTTGGTCAGGCCGTTCGGGAATTTGCTGTTGAACTGCCAGAAGCCGGTGGTGTTCTCTTTCTCATACGGACCGTAGGCGTTCCATCCGTCGTCCACCACATAACTGTCCACCGGACGGATGCCCTGCTGCGACAGACCGCGCTCCACTTCCTTAAAGGAAGACAGGATGTTTTCTTCGGTGATGTCCATCATCCAGTCAAACCAGGAATTATACTGGATGCGAAGGTTGGCCGGGCGGGCAATGCTGTTGATATAGGCAAAGAAGTCCGACTGGATCACATCCATATCGGTGGCGCTGCGGGTAGCTCCCAAGACATTCTTCCAGGTGGTGAAGGCTCCCTGTGCATCCAGACGGTTTTCCTGACCTAATTCAGCCAGAGACTTGCCGCTGTAGTAGCGCACATGAGCGGTCTGGTCGGCAATCTCGTTCTCGGTCTGCGGGAATTCCGAACCGAGGAACATACCGTCGATATAGACTGGCTGGCCCAAAGAAATGTGGTAGCCCGACATACCGCCTACACCTTCGCCCATCTCCGGGTGAGTCCAGGTGTTGTCGGCAGAAGCCACTCCAAGGTGCTCCATGTCGATATAGTCGATGCGGGCCTGTGCCTGCTGTTGCTGCGGAGCGGCGATGCGCAGGTATTTGCGCATGAAGTGGTCGTTGTCTTTCATTTCATAAACCACATCCACATCCCAGTCGATGTTGTTGGCCTGATAAGGAGCCAGATCGAAGACCAGACGTTTTCCGCCCTCGATATTCTCTTCCTTCACACCGTTCAGTTTCATGGCCGAAGGTTTCAGCTGGTAGCTGCCGTCGATATAGTTGTCCTTGCTCACATAGAACTCGGCACAGGTACCGTATTTCAGTCCGTTCTGCGAAGAAATCTCCTTGAAACGGATGTAGCGGCCCTTGGCTTCTTTGGGCAGATTCATCCAGCAGGCGGCATCACCGTTCATGGTGAGTTCGCCTTTCATCACCAGATTCTGGGGCTGCTCAATATCCTTCAGGCTGTTGGACACATACAGTTCGAATCCCTTGATGCGTCCGTTCTCGGCACCCTGACGCGGCACGTAGGCAAAGCTCTTGAAGGTGTTTTCCTTTTTCATGTCGATGTCGAACCAGAAAGGGAAATCCTTGCTTCCGGTTCCGTCATCCCGGTAGTTGGTGTGCCACAGGGTCTGTTTGTCCCCGTCGATAATATATTCGGCTTTACCGCTTTTCGGACCGTCGTTGCACCAGCTTGAGGCTGTGGCCGTCCATCCTTTGCGACCGATGGCCATAGGAGCTACCGGTTTTCCCAGAGCGCGGATGACAAATTCTTCACTGCCGGCAGCCGGAGTGTAGACTGTTGCCTTACCGTCTGTTCGCTTGTTTTCGATACTCTGTGTCTTCAATACCCCGTCGGCAATGCTGAATGTGCGGCTGAGATACTGGTTTCCGATGGTTACGGTATTCGCATTCTTGCTGATCTGCACCTGGGCCCAGGCCGGCGATGCGGTCAGGAAGGTGAGCAGACAGTAACCAACGACTTTTCCCTTTCTGTTCATAAGCTGTTGTGATTTAGTTCCTTTGACGCAAAAGCGACTTTCCTTGAAGCTGTTTGGCGACTCAGGAGGTTTCTGTTACCTTTGATTCTCCCTCAAAATTAAGAAAAATAATTTTTTTCAGGGGGATATGAAACATATATTCACCTTATAAGAATATATTAACGTGAGGGAAAACTGTCGATGATAAAAAAGCCCGTCCTCTGATCTTCCTGAAATAAGGAATGATTCAGAGGACGGGCAGGGTATAAGGAATGGTTGGTTTTCACTATTTGATACTTTCCAAAGCACGGTCGTAGTCCGGCTCTTCGGAAATGTTCTTCACCAGCTGGCGATATACGACCTTTCCTTCCGGATCGAGCACCAGCACTGCACGCGCGGCCAGATTCTTCAGCGGTCCTTCGGTAATGAGAAGACCATAGGTCTGGTCGAATGCCTCGCTGCGGAACAGCGACAGTGGGATGACATTCTCAATTCCCTCTACAGTGCAGAAGCGCGCCTGTGCAAAGGGCAGGTCCTTGGAGAGGCAGAGCACCACGGTGTTGTCCAGTGCCGAAGCCGCCTCGTTGAAGTGGCGTACCGACATGGCGCAGGTCGGGGTGTCCAGACTGGGGAAGATGTTCAGAATGACATGTTTTCCGCGGAAAGAAGAGAGCGACACTTCTTTCAGGTCCTTATCTGTTCCGGTAAAGTCGGGCGCTGCGGCACCTACTGCCGGCATGTTGCCGTTGGTGCTGACTTCCTGACCACGGGTGATGACTTTCTCCTGTGCTTGAGTGGCTGTTTGGAATCCTAAAAAGGCAAGAGCCAATAATAAGTAACGCGATTTTTTCATGAGTTCCTTTATTTAAATTGGTTTCATGCGCAAATATAAATTCTAAATTGTAATAAGTACAATATTTCTACGTTACTTTGGTTGTTTTCTGCTTTTTTAAGGAAAAGGCATGCTTATGCTTGCATGCAGAACACCAGACGGTCGCCTTCGCTGAGTTCAGGATGGTAAGTGAATCCTTCCCAAGTGAAAGCTTTGAGTTGCTCGGGATCTTCTATCCGGTTGCGGTTGATGAAGCGGGTCATTTCGCCGCGGCACATTTTGGCATACACCACGACGGTGGTCGGCTTTCCGTTCTTCAGGGTATAAAATTCGGGAGTGATGACACGCACGGAACTTTCCACTTCCTTCCAGTGGAACAGGTCTTTCATTTCGGCACTGGCCAGATTGACCAGGATGCCGCCCTGTTCCTGAATCTGGTGGATGAAGCATTCGGTGAGCCGTGGGCGCCAGTGTTCGAAAATGGTTTCGCGGCTTCCTTCTTCTGCCGGGACACTGCCTTCAAGACGATAGTTGCGGATGAGGTCGAGCGGACGCACCAGTCCGTAGAGAAAAGAGGTGATGCGCAGATGCTCCTGGGCAAAGGCAAAATCATCGGCCGTGAAGTCCTGAGGAGCGATGCGCTTGAAGACCATTCCCGTGTACGAGAGCAGGGCCGGAAGCGGGCGGTTGGTTTCGGAATAGAAATCGTGATAGCGCAGACAATTCTGTGCGGCCAGTTTGGGATTGACGTGAAGGAGGCGTCCCATTTCGGCCGTATCGAGAGCTGCCATGCGGGCCACCTGCCGCTGCACTTTTTCCGGAAAGAGCGGTTCGGTGGTGAAAGGAACAGCCACTTTGGTACGGGCTGTCATCGTTTTGGCGCAGGAAATAAATGTGAGCATAATCGGTTTTTGTTTTTAATTTCAGGTTTCTGTTTGCTGCAATAAAGGATTATCGCTGCAAAGATAGGAAAGCATGGGTAAAAGAGAAAACACCGGTTGCATTTTATCTTAGAAATGTTGCATGAAACATTTGTTGCATGAAATGTAACATTTGTGTTATACCCCTTGTAATCATTCTGTTACCTTTGTGACACGAAACAATCAATCAACCTAAAAACATTTGTATTATGAACGCAAGAAAACCCTTATTCCTTTTGTCAGCTGCTCTGATGTCAGCTGCTTTTACTGCCTGTGTGCAGACTAAAGAGAACATTCGTCTGGAACATGTAAACGACACAACCACAATCGTACATATTCAAAATCCATCGAAGTATCTGTTGCTTCCGGTTCAGGAAACTTCGGCCGAAGGTAAGGTAAAACTGGACACCGGCAATCCTGCCGACATGGCCATGGACGTGCGTCTGGCTGTAGACAGCGCCGACTATTTCGTTCCGTTTGAATTGCCGGAAGGAGCCGACGAGGCAACCGTCGTGATCGGTAAGGTAAACAAGAATGCCGCCTGCTGGAATCTGATCGAAATGTCGGATACCTTCGATGTGACCAACACCGATTATTACCGTCCGCTGTATCACCACACACCGCTCTACGGCTGGATGAATGATGCCAACGGACTGGTATATCAGGACGGAGAGTATCATCTGTATTATCAGTACAACCCTTATGGTTCTCTGTGGGGCAACATGCACTGGGGCCACTCAGTGAGCAAGGATCTGATGCATTGGGATCATCTGAAACCCGCCATCGCCCGCGACACACTGGGACATATCTTTTCCGGTAGCGTGGTCGTAGACAACAAGAACAGCGCCGGATTCGGCAAGGATGCTCTGATTGCCTTCTACACTTCCGCAAGCGACGAGCACGGACAGATTCAGTGTATGGCCTACAGCAATGACAAGGGTCGCACCTACACCAAGTACGAAGGAAATCCTATTCTGACTCCTTTTGACGGTCTGAAGGACTTCCGCGATCCGAAAGTCTTCTGGTATGAGCCGGCCCAGAAGTGGTACATGATTGTATCGGCCGATAAGGAGATGCGTTTCTATTCGTCTTCCGACATGAAAGAATGGAAGTATCTGAGCGGTTTCGGTAAAGGATACGGCGTGCAGCCGAACCAGTTTGAGTGCCCTGACTTCGTGCAGTTGCCGGTGGACGGTGATCCGAACAAGAAGAAATGGGTGATGATTGTGAACATCAATCCGGGTTGTCTGTTCGGCGGTAGCGCCACAGAGTATTTCGTGGGTGATTTCGACGGTACGACCTTCGTATGTGACAACAAGCCTGAAACGACCAAATGGCTGGATTATGGTAAGGACCATTATGCCACAGTATGTTTCTCCAATACGGGCGACCGCACCATCGCAGTGCCTTGGATGAGCAACTGGCAGTATGCCAACCTGACTCCGACCAAGCAGTTCCGCGGTATCAACGCGTTGCCTCGCGAATTGTCGCTCTACACTCAGAATGGTGAGATCTATATGGCCGCCAATGCCGCCAAGGAAGTACAGGCTCTGCGTAAAGAAACTCGCGATCTGGGCTCTTTCGAGGTAGAAAAGAAGCAGATTACAGACAACCTGCTGGCCGACAACAAGGGCGCTTATGAGCTGGAGATGGACATCACTCCGGGAAATGCTTCCAAGGTAGGTATCGAACTGAGCAACGCAAAGGGTGAGCACACTACAATTTATCTGGACTTGAAGAGCGGACGCGCCGTGATGGACCGTACGGAAAGCGGTATCACAGACTTCGGCAAGAAAGCTGTTCCTCATGAGAAGGAAACACACGACCATCGCAAAACTAATTCTATCAATTATAAGAATGATTTCGCACTGGCTACCTGGGCTCCGTTGTCTCTGTGCGCCGGAAAGACTTATCATCTGAATGTATTTGTGGACAAGTGCTCTGTAGAACTCTTTGTTGACGGCGGACGCATTGCCATGACCAATCTGGTGTTCCCAACCGAAGTATATAACACACTGAAGTGCTTTGCCGAGGGTGGTAAGGCTGCTTTCGGACAAGTCAAGGCCTATCGCCTGAGCCTGTAAAAACATCGGTTGCCTGTATCAATAATGTATAAACTTAAAGATTATGACTTCTGACAATCAAGTTAAGATATTCCGACTCGTCCCGGTGATGCTCTGTTTCTTTGCCATGGGATTTGTCGATCTGGTGGGCATTGCCTCCAATTATGTGAAATCGGATTTGCAGCTGACGGACGCTGAAGCAAATATCTTCCCTTCGCTGGTGTTCTTCTGGTTCCTGATCTTCTCGGTGCCTACGGGCATTCTGATGAACCGCATCGGTCGTAAGAAGACCGTGTTGCTCAGTCTGGTGGTGACCTTCGTGTCCCTCCTGCTGCCGATCTTCGGCGAGAGCTATCTGTTGATGCTCTGTTCCTTCTCCTTGTTGGGAATCGGTAACGCGCTGATGCAGACCTCTCTGAACCCGCTGTTGAGTAACATCGTGACCGGAAACAAGTTGGCGAGCAGCCTTACTTTCGGACAGTTCGTCAAGGCCATTGCCTCTTTCCTTGCTCCGTATATCGCCGTGTGGGGAGCCACCGGTGCCATTCCGGCTTTCGGTTTGGGATGGCGGGTACTGTTCCCGGTTTATATGGTCATCTCTATTCTGGCTGTATTCTTGTTGGCCTCCACACCGATTGAGGAAGAGGAGCAGGACCGTGCTTCCGGTTTCAAGGACAGTGTATCGCTGTTGGCCCGTCCGTTTGTACTGTTATCATTCCTCGGCATCATGTGTCATGTGGGAATCGATGTCGGTACCAACACCACCGCTCCGAAGATTCTGATGGAGCGCCTGAGTATGAGTCTGGCCGAGGCCGGTTTTGCCACAAGCCTCTATTTCATCTTCCGTACGGCAGGCTGTCTGCTCGGTTCGTTTATCCTGCAGAAAATGTCATCCAAATCCTTCTTCGGATTCAGTGTGGTGATGATGCTCTTTGCCATGGCCGGTCTGTTTATCTTTGAAGACAAGGCGATAATCTACGTGTGCATTGCGCTGATCGGTTTCGGAAACTCCAACATCTTCCCGATCATCTTCTCTCAGGCGCTGCTGCATGTGCCTGATAAGAAAAACGAAGTATCCGGTCTGATGATTATGGGTCTGTTCGGCGGTACCGTGTTCCCGTTGGCCATGGGTGTGGCCAGCGACGCTGTAGGACAGAGCGGAGCTGTGGCCGTGATGACCGTGGGAGTGATTTATTTGTTGGCATATACCTTTAAAATTAAAAGATAAATTAGGAAATGGAAAAAAATATAGTAGTCGGTATGGGTGAGGCACTTTGGGATGTGCTGCCCGAAGGAAAGAAAATCGGTGGCGCTCCTGCCAATTTCGCCTATCATGTATCGCAGTTCGGACTGAACAGCAAAGTGGTGAGTGCTGTGGGCGAAGACAAACTGGGAGCTGAGATCCTGGAGAATCTTCAGGCCAAGAAACTGAAGATGCAGATCGAAACAGTGCCTTATCCCACCGGAACCGTTCAGGTGGAACTCGATGCCGAAGGAGTGCCCTGTTACGACATCAAGGAAGGTGTGGCTTGGGACAACATCCCATACACCAAGGAACTGGATGAACTGGCCCATCAGGCCTGTGCCGTATGTTTCGGTTCGCTGGCTCAGCGTAGCGTGGTGTCACGCAACACCATCAACGCTTTTCTCGATGCCATGCCTCACGATGCCAATGTGTTGAAGATCTTTGATATCAACTTGCGCCAGAGTTTCTACACCAAGGAAATCCTGTGCAACTCTTTCAAAAGATGCAACATCCTGAAGATAAACGACGAGGAACTGGTTACCGTGAGCCGTATGTTCGGTTATCCGGGCATCGACCTTCAGGACAAGTGCTGGATTCTTTTGGGCAAGTATAATCTGAAGATGCTCATCCTGACCTGTGGCGTGAACGGAAGTTATGTGTTCACACCGGGCGAGATGTCGTTTGTAGAAACTCCGAAAGTGGAGGTGGCCGATACGGTAGGAGCCGGTGACTCGTTTACTGCTGCCTTTGTTGCGGCTATTCTGAGCGGCAAGACCGTGCGCGAGGCTCACGAACTGGCAGTGGAAACTTCGGCCTACGTTTGTACGCAGAACGGAGCCATGCCAGAACTTCCTGCTGAATTGATTAACAGACTCAAATAGGTTTCTGGTTTTAGGTTATGATGATTTGTAGCGGCATTGTTTTGCGACAATGCCGCTTTTTTTGTCCGTAGGCATATCCGAGAATTCAAAAAATCTGCTTATATTTGTTTAATACATCACATTAGTGTCCCGTTAAAATGGGACGAGTTAAACAATTAATCAAATAGCCCCGGA
>ERZ835980.1867-NODE-1867-length-21237-cov-3.846615_pt1 | contig 21237 bp, 14 predicted proteins | sample MGYA00519943_ERZ835980 | MGnify/ENA primary metagenome ERZ835980 (study PRJEB31850, sample SAMEA3708791) | human gut metagenome | biome: human gut; feature: human-associated habitat; material: faeces | place: China | collected 2014 ... | reverse complement strand
GGACATTCCCGGGTAATAATTAATAAACTTCAATTGAGATGAGTAAACTTACAAAAAATCAAAAGTTGGCTTTGGGCAAGATTGAAGCTGGGAAAGCGTACACATTGAAAGAAGCTTCAGCTTTGGTAAAAGAAATTACTACTACTAAGTTTGATGCCTCTGTAGATGTTGATGTTCGTTTAGGTGTTGACCCTCGTAAAGCTAACCAAATGGTGAGAGGTGTGGTTTCACTGCCTCACGGAACGGGTAAGCAGGTTCGGGTTCTCGCATTATGTACACCAGACAAGGAAGCTGAAGCTACTGCTGCAGGTGCTGACTATGTTGGATTGGACGAGTATATTGAAAAGATTAAAGGCGGTTGGACTGATATTGACGTAATTATCACTATGCCTTCTATCATGGGTAAGATTGGTGCTCTGGGTAGAGTATTAGGCCCGCGTGGTTTGATGCCTAACCCAAAGAGTGGTACGGTTACCAATGAAATTGGAAACGCAGTGAAAGAAGTTAAGCAAGGTAAGATCGACTTTAAGGTAGACAAATCCGGTATCGTTCACACTTCAATCGGTAAGATTTCTTTCAATTCCGATCAGATTCGTGACAATGCTAAGGAATTTATTTCAACTCTTTTGAAGTTGAAACCGTCTGCAGCTAAAGGTACATATATAAAGAGCATTTATCTTTCAAGTACAATGAGTGCGGGTATTAAAATTGACCCCAAATCAGTTGAAGAAAACTAATTAAAATTATTGGACAATGAAAAAGGAAGATAAAGGCTTAATTATAGGTCAACTGACTGAGATCGTAAAGGAATATCCTAACTTTTATTTGACTGACATCGAAGCATTGGATGCTGAGAAAACCAGCAAATTGAGACGGGAATGTTTCAAGAAAGAGATCAAGTTGGTTGTTGTAAAGAATAACTTGCTTAAAAAGGCATTGGAAAATGTAGAAGGTGATTTCTCACCTCTGCAGGTTGCAATGAAAGGCAATACAGCTGTGATGTTCTCACAGACTGCTAATGCTCCCGCTCGTCTGATTAAGGAATTTACTAAAGATGCTAAAAAGGATGCTCCTGTTAAGCCGGAATTGAAAGCTGCCTATGTACAGGAAAGTTTCTATATCGGTGCAGAAAATCTCGAAGCCTTGGTAAATATCAAGAGCAAAAACGAACTTATCGGAGATGTTATCATGTTGTTGCAATCTCCGGCGAAGAACGTTATCTCTGCTCTTCAGTCATCAGGACAAACTATCCATGGTCTGTTGAAGACTTTGGAAGAAAGATAATTTTTTTAATTTACACAGATAAACAAACATTTAAATCATACAAAAATGGCAGATTTGAAAGCTTTTGCAGAACAATTAGTAAACCTGACCGTAAAAGAAGTTAGCGAACTGGCTACAATCCTGAAAGAAGAATATGGTATCGAACCTGCAGCTGCAGCTGTTGCTGTTGCTGGTCCTGCTGCCGGTGGCGCTGCTGCCGCTGCAGAAGAAAAAACTTCTTTTGACGTAGTATTGAAAGCAGCTGGTGCAAACAAGCTGGCTATCGTTAAGTTAGTAAAAGAATTAACTGGTCTTGGTTTGAAAGAAGCTAAAGATATGGTTGACGGTGCTCCTAGCAACTTGAAAGAAGGTTTGGCTAAAGCCGAAGCTGAAGCATTGAAAAAACAATTAGAAGAAGCTGGAGCTGAAGTTGAACTTAAATAGTATTTCCTGATATTCAGGTACTTTGGTAAAGAGTCCTCAGTGAGAGGCCTCTTTACCTTTTTGTGTATATATTTTAAATTAAGTTCAATTAATTCCATTTAATAAATGTCTTCAAATATTGGTAAACAACGGGTAAATTTTGCTTCAATTAAGAGTCCGCTACAATATCCGGATTTTCTTGAAGTTCAATTGAAGTCATTTCAAGACTTTCTTCAACTTGATACACCCCCCGAAAAACGAAAAAATGAGGGATTGTATAAGGTATTTGCAGAAAACTTTCCTATTGCAGATACTCGTAACAATTTTGTCCTCGAATTTTTGGATTATTATATTGATCCGCCTAGATATACAATAGATGAGTGTATAGAGAGAGGGTTAACTTACAGTGTACCTTTAAAGGCAAAACTGAAGTTATATTGTACAGATCCCGATCACGAAGATTTCGATACTGTGATACAGGATGTGTATTTGGGCCCTATTCCGTACATGACTGCTAAAGGTACATTTGTTATTAATGGAGCCGAACGTGTTGTCGTATCTCAGTTGCATCGGTCTCCCGGTGTATTTTTCGGACAAAGTACGCATGCGAACGGAACCAAATTGTATTCGGCCAGAATCATCCCTTTTAAAGGTTCTTGGATCGAATTTGCAACCGATATCAATAATGTGATGTATGCTTATATCGATCGGAAGAAAAAATTGCCCGTAACTACTTTATTGCGTGCAATCGGTTTCGAGAGCGATAAGGATATCCTTGAGATTTTCGGTTTGGCAGAAGAAATAAAGGTTAATAAGACCAATCTGAAGAAAGCTTTGGGGCGTCGTTTGGCTGCCCGCGTGTTGAAGACATGGGTCGAAGACTTTGTGGATGAAGATACCGGTGAGGTGGTGTCTATTGAACGTAATGAAGTTGTTATAGATCGTGAGACCGTTCTCGAAGAGAGTCACATAGAAGAGATTCTTGAATCTGGTGTTCAAAATATATTGTTGCACAAGGAAGAACGGAATCTGTCTGATTATTCGATTATTTACAACACTCTTCAGAAAGACTCCAGTAATTCTGAAAAAGAGGCTGTATTATATATATATCGTCAGCTTCGCAATGCAGAACCTGCAGATGATGCGAGTGCACGCGAAGTGATTACAAATCTGTTTTTCTCTGAGAAGAGATATGATTTGGGTGAGGTGGGACGTTATCGGATCAATAAAAAATTGAATCTTTCTACTTCGCCTGATGTAAAAGTCTTGACAAAAGAAGATATTATCGAAATTATCAAATATCTGATAGAGTTGATAAATTCGAAAACCGATGTAGATGACATCGACCATTTAAGTAATCGTCGTGTACGTACTGTCGGAGAACAGCTTTATAACCAATTCGGTGTCGGTTTGGCTCGTATGTCACGTACGATTCGTGAACGGATGAATGTACGGGATAATGAGGTATTTACTCCGATCGACTTGATTAATGCCAAGACAATCTCTTCGGTAATTAATACATTCTTCGGGACGAATGCATTATCACAATTTATGGACCAAACCAACCCGCTGGCCGAAATGACTCATAAGCGTCGTATGTCGGCTTTAGGTCCTGGTGGTTTGTCTCGTGAGCGTGCCGGGTTCGAGGTTCGTGACGTTCATTATACTCATTATGGACGCCTTTGTCCTATTGAAACTCCAGAAGGTCCGAATATCGGTCTTATCTCTTCTCTTTGCGTATATGCAAAGATCAATGATCTCGGATTTATCGAAACTCCTTATCGGAAAGTAGAAAACGGGAAAGTGGATTTGTCCGATAACGGTATTGTCTATTTGACGGCTGAAGTGGAAGAAGGACATATTATTGCACAGGGTAATGCGCCTTTGGATGATGACGGAAAATTTGTCCGTTCACGTGTAAAAGCCCGTTTGAATGCAGATTTCCCTGTGGTAGCTCCGGAAGAAGTTTCGTTGATGGACGTTTCTCCTACACAGATTGCTTCTATTGCTGCATCTTTAATACCGTTCCTTGAACATGATGATGCTAACCGTGCATTGATGGGATCTAACATGATGCGTCAGGCCGTACCTTTGCTTCGTACAGAAGCTCCTATCGTAGGTACAGGTCTTGAAGGTCAATTGATACGAGACTCTCGTACGCAGATTACAGCTGAAGGAGCAGGGGTGATCGAATTTGTCGATGCTACTACGATACGTATTCGTTATGATCGTACTGAAGACGAGGAATTCGTTAGTTTCGAAGATGCGGTTAAAGAATATACAATACCGAAGTTCCGTAAGACAAATCAGAGTACAACTGTCGATTTGCGTCCGATTTGTCATAAGGGAGATCGTGTGGTTACCGGCCAGATTCTTACAGAAGGGTATTCTACCGAAAACGGAGAATTGGCTTTGGGCAAGAATTTGAAAGTGGCTTTCATGCCTTGGAAAGGATATAACTATGAGGATGCTATCGTGTTGAACGAACGTGTTGTTCGTGAAGATATATTGACATCGGTACACGTTGATGAATATTCTCTTGAAGTCCGTGAAACGAAACGTGGTATGGAAGAACTTACTTCGGATATCCCGAACGTAAGTGAAGATGCCACTAAGGATTTGGATGAGCGTGGTATTATCCGTATCGGAGCTCATGTCGGTCCCGGAGATATAATGATTGGTAAGATTACACCTAAAGGTGAATCTGATCCTTCACCAGAAGAAAAACTTTTACGTGCGATATTCGGAGATAAAGCCGGAGATGTGAAAGATGCGTCATTGAAAGCTACACCATCCTTAAAGGGTGTGGTGATCGGAACTAATCTTTTCTCTCGTGCCATCAAGAAACGTAAATCTAAATTGAGTGATAAAGCTATCTTGCCTAAACTTGATGAAGAGTATGAAGTAAAGCAGGCGGCTCTTAAAGATTTATTGATCGAAAAATTGATGGTTCTGACTAACGGTAAGACTTCTCAAGGTGTGAAAGATTATTTAGGAACTGAGGTTATCGCAAAAGGTGCTAAATTTTCTCAGAAAGCATTGTCTGAGATAGATTATACATCGATCCAAGTTAGTAAGTGGACTACAGATCCGGCTAAAAATGATCTGATCCGTGCAACTATTATGAATTACCTGAAGAAATATAAAGAAATCGATGCTGAATTACGCCGTCGTAAATTTGATATTTCTATCGGAGATGAACTCCCTTCAGGTATTGTTCAGTTGGCAAAAGTTTATATTGCAAAGAAACGTAAGATTAGCGTAGGGGATAAGATGGCCGGACGTCATGGTAATAAAGGTATCGTGTCACGTGTTGTACGTCAGGAAGATATGCCGTTCCTTGAAGACGGTACTCCGGTGGATATCGTATTGAACCCTTTGGGTGTGCCATCTCGTATGAACTTAGGTCAGATTTTTGAGACTGTTTTAGGATGGGCAGGTATGAAATTAGGTGAGAAATTTGCAACCCCGATTTTTGATGGTGCGAGTCTTGATGATTTGAATGAGTGGACGGATAAAGCCGGATTGCCTCGTTATGGAAAATCTTATTTATATGACGGTCATACCGGAGAACGTTTTGACCAACCGGCTACAGTGGGTGTCATATATATGCTGAAGCTCGGTCATATGGTAGAGGATAAGATGCATGCCCGTTCCATCGGACCGTACTCTCTGATTACTCAGCAACCGTTGGGAGGTAAAGCTCAGTTTGGTGGTCAGCGTTTCGGGGAAATGGAGGTTTGGGCATTGGAAGCATTCGGGGCAGCTCATATACTTCAGGAAATTCTGACTGTTAAATCTGATGATGTTGTAGGTCGGTCGAAGGCTTATGAAGCTATTGTCAAGGGCGAACCGATGCCGACTCCGGGTATTCCTGAGTCTCTCAATGTATTGTTACATGAGTTGAGAGGTCTTGGTCTTAGTATCACTTTAGAATAATAAAATAGAAGCAGCGATCCTCCGTCTGTAAAGAGCGGAGGCGCTTCAATTCTGATAACGCTTTATAAATTAAATATATGGCTTTTAGAAAAGAGAACAAGATAAAGAGTAACTTTTCGAAGATTTCCATAGGTTTGGCTTCTCCGGAAGAAATTCTTGAAGGGTCGAGCGGTGAAGTCCTGAAACCAGAAACCATCAATTACCGTACATATAAACCTGAGCGGGACGGTTTGTTCTGTGAACGTATATTCGGACCGGTAAAAGATTATGAATGTCATTGTGGAAAATATAAACGTATACGTTACAAGGGTATTGTTTGTGATCGTTGTGGTGTAGAAGTTACGGAAAAGAAAGTACGCCGTGAGCGTATGGGGCATATTCAATTGGTCGTTCCTGTCGCTCATATTTGGTATTTCCGCTCTTTACCCAATAAGATCGGGTATTTGCTCGGGTTGCCGACTAAAAAGTTAGATGCAATTATATATTATGAACGGTATGTTGTGATACAACCGGGAGTAAAAGACGATTTAGCTGTGTATGATTTGCTTTCGGAAGAAGAATATTTGGATATTCTGGATTCTCTTCCTAAAGAAAATCAGATGTTGGATGATACAGATCCCAATAAGTTCATTGCGAAAATGGGAGCTGAGGCTATCTATGATCTTTTGGCACGTTTGGATTTGGACGAGCTTTCGTATGAATTGCGTCATCGTGCCAGCACAGATGGTTCTCAACAGCGTAAAAACGAAGCACTGAAACGTCTTCAAGTTGTAGAGTCTTTCCGGGCTTCAAAACAGCGTAATCGTCCTGAATGGATGATTCTGAAAGTCGTTCCGGTTATTCCGCCGGAATTGCGTCCTCTTGTTCCTTTGGATGGAGGTCGTTTTGCGACTTCAGATTTGAATGATCTTTATCGTCGTGTAATCATCCGCAACAATCGTTTGAAACGTTTGATGGAGATTAAAGCTCCCGAAGTGATTTTACGAAACGAAAAACGTATGCTTCAGGAGGCGGTGGACTCTTTATTGGATAATTCCCGTAAGTCGAGTGCTGTAAAAACCGATGCCAATCGTCCGTTGAAATCTCTTTCTGACAGTTTAAAAGGGAAGCAAGGGCGTTTCCGTCAGAATTTGTTGGGAAAACGTGTCGATTATTCTGCGCGTTCGGTAATTGTTGTCGGACCTGAATTGAAAATGCACGAGTGCGGTCTTCCGAAGGATATGGCTGCAGAACTTTACAAGCCATTTGTTATTCGGAAACTGATCGAACGCGGTATTGTCAAGACCGTTAAATCTGCTAAAAAAATCGTTGACCGAAAAGAACCTGTCGTATGGGATATTTTGGAACATGTGATGAAAGGTCATCCCGTATTGCTGAACCGTGCTCCGACATTGCACCGTTTAGGTATTCAGGCTTTTCAGCCGAAAATGATCGAGGGAAAGGCTATTCAATTGCATCCGTTGGCATGTACGGCATTTAACGCCGACTTCGACGGTGACCAGATGGCCGTCCATTTACCTTTGGGAAATGAAGCTATTCTGGAGGCTCAAATGTTAATGTTGGGTGCTCATAATATTCTTAATCCTGCAAATGGAGCTCCTATTACAGTGCCGTCTCAGGATATGGTGCTCGGGTTGTATTATATTACAAAACTTCGTCCGGGTTCTTTGGGTGAAGGTTTGGTATTTTATGGACCGGAAGAGGCCGAGATAGCGTATAATGAAGGAAAAGTTTCCCTTCACGCTCCTGTAAAAGTCGTAGTAAAAGATTTGGATGAAAACGGGAATATTGTAGATATACTTCGTGAGACTTCTGTGGGTCGGGTTTTGGTAAATGAGAAAGTGCCTGTAGAAGTCGGATATATCAATGAAATTCTGACAAAGAAATCTTTACGTGGTATTATCGGTAAAGTAATTAAAGTTTGCGGTGTTGTTCGTGCAGCTCAATTCCTTGATGATATTAAGAATTTAGGATATCAGATGGCTTTCAAAGGAGGTTTGTCCTTTAACCTTGCCGATGTGATTATTCCGCCAGAAAAAGAAGCCTTGGTTAATGAAGGGTATGCTAACGTAGAGCAGATCATGGCGAATTATAACATGGGTTTCATCACTTATAATGAACGTTACAATCAGATTATCGATACATGGACTCATGTCAATTCGAAATTGTCGGATATTCTGATGAAACAATTGACAAATGATAATCAGGGATTTAACTCTGTATTCATGATGCTGGATTCTGGAGCTCGTGGTTCTAAAGAACAAATTCGTCAGCTTTCCGGTATGCGTGGTTTGATGGCAAAACCTCAAAAATCGGGGGCAGAAGGCGGACAGATTATCGAGAACCCTATTTTGGCGAACTTTAAGGAGGGATTATCTGTATTGGAATATTTTATTTCCACTCACGGTGCTCGTAAAGGTCTTGCTGATACGGCTTTGAAAACAGCAGATGCTGGATACTTGACCCGTCGTTTGGTCGATGTAGCTCATGACGTAATTATTCATGAAGAAGATTGCGGTACGTTAAGAGGACTTGTATGTACTGAATTGAAGAATAATGAAGAAACCGTCGCTTCTTTGGAAGAACGTATTTTGGGACGTGTTTCGGTACATGATATTCAACATCCGTTAACTGGAGAGATTTTGGTTCATGCCGGTGAAGAGATAACCGAGGATATTGCTAAGAAAATAAGTGATTCACCGATTGAACGTGTAGAAATTCGTTCGGTATTGACTTGCGAATCGAAAAAGGGCGTTTGTGCTAAGTGTTACGGACGTAACTTGGCTACAAATCGTTTGGTTCAAAAAGGTGAAGCTGTCGGTGTGATTGCTGCTCAGTCTATCGGTGAACCGGGAACACAGTTGACATTGCGTACATTCCATGTGGGTGGTATTGCTTCCAATATTGCAGCTGTATCGAATGTTACTTCACGTTATGACGGTATTCTCGAAATAGATGAACTTCGTACGGTAGATAGTATTGATGAAACCGGAAAGAAAGTGATGATTGTCGTAGGTCGTTTGGCTGAAATGCGTATTATCGATCCAAATACGAAAATCGTATTGACGACAACAAATATTCCTTACGGTTCTAAGCTTTACTTTAATAGTGGGGATACTCTTAAAAAAGGAGATGTCGTTTGCGAATGGGATCCGTTCAATGCCGTTATCGTTTCAGAAGCTACCGGTAAGGTTAAATTCGATAATGTAATCGAGGGTGTGACTTATAAAGTCGAATCGGACGAGCAAACAGGTCTTCGTGAAAAGATCATTATAGAATCTAAGGATAGAACCCGAGTTCCATCGGCTCTTATTCTGGATGAAAAAGGAGATGTAATTCGCTCCTATTCATTGCCTATGGGGGCTCACCTTATGGTTGATGAAGGTCAGGAGATAAAATCAGGGGATGTGTTTGTTAAGATTCCGCGTGCCGTAGGTAAAGCCGGAGATATTACCGGAGGTCTTCCTCGTGTTACCGAATTGTTTGAGGCTCGTAATCCGTCTAATCCTGCTGTCGTTTCTGAAATCGACGGAGAAGTTAATTTCGGAAAAGTAAAACGAGGTAATCGTGAAATTTCTGTAACTTCTAAAACCGGACAGGTTAAGAAATATTTAGTTCCTTTGTCAAAACAAATATTGGTACAAGAGAATGATTATGTCCGGGCCGGAACTCCGCTTTCGGACGGTGCTATTACTCCTTCTGATATTTTGGCGATAAAAGGACCGACTGCCGTTCAGGAATATATTGTTAATGAGGTTCAGGATGTGTATCGTTTGCAAGGTGTGAAAATCAATGATAAACACTTTGAGGTTATCGTCCGTCAAATGATGCGTAAGGTAATGGTGATAGATCCGGGTGATACTCGTTTCTTGGAACAACAGATTATCGATAAGCACGAATTTATGGAGGAAAATGATCGTATCTGGGGTAAAAAAGTGGTTATCGATGCCGGAGATTCTCAGACAATGAAACCGGGACAGATTGTGACTGCTCGTAAATTGAGAGATGAAAACTCTGCATTGAAACGTCGTGATTTACATTTGGTAGAAGTGCGCGATGCTGTGCCTGCTACTTCTGAACAAATTTTGCAAGGTATTACTCGTGCGGCTCTTCAGACTTCCAGCTTTATGTCGGCTGCTTCGTTCCAAGAAACTACAAAAGTGTTGAATGAGGCTGCTATTAACGGTAAAGTAGATAAACTTGAAGGAATGAAGGAAAATGTAATTTGCGGACATCTGATTCCTGCCGGTACTGGTCAGCGTGAATTTGACAAATTGGTTGTCGGTTCTAAAGAAGAATTTGACCGAGTATTTGCTAATCGGAAAAATGTAACGGATTTTTAATCTTAGATTTCTAAATAAAAATAGATCGCCTGAAAATATTTTCAGGCGATCTATTTTTATTTTATGCTATGCAGTTTGTGTTATTGTCTTTTTTTTACAGAATCGTTCGCACTGCATTGTAATATCATAGCCTAACATTGCCCCTAATATAAAATCTTCTTCTGGAGAAAGTTTATTTAACGGTTTATTGATGAATGTCCGTACAGTTTCCAGGCAAGAACGTTTTCCGAAATATAAATTGACTTTATTTTGTACGACTTCTTGAATCAAATACTCGATTTTCTGCTCTTTTAATCGTTCTGTGACAAGATCGGCGCAAGATTTACACATCGTACAGAGAACCAGATTACGGACACCTTTCTTAAATTCATAAATCTGGTGAAGAAATACTTTTATAGAGTCAAAGCGGTTATAATCTTCTACACTCATTCAATTTCTTTTTTGATTAAGTTACACCATTCGTGTATGCGTTCTGATACTTTTTGTGAACTTTCATTGCAATCATCGATTGCCAGACCTACGAATTTCCCATTTTTGCAGATTAAAGAATCCGTTACGGTATAGTCTTTGGGTTCGAAACTACCGATAAAGTTGCAACCATTTTCAGATAATTCATCATAAATTAATCCTACTGCATCACAAAATGTGTCGGGATATGATTCACCGTCTCCACATCCGAATATACCGACTTTTTTCCCATTCAAATTCTGACTTTTTAATGATTTTATGAAATCATACCAATCGTCTTGTAATTCTCCACATCCCCATGTCGATGAACCTAATAACAAACAATCGTATTTGTCTGTCGCTTCTACTGGGGTTTCGGATACATTGTGAATATCGGTAGAAGATATTCCTAATTCTTGTGCGATTTGGTTGGCTACGGACTCTGTTGTTCCTGTTGTACTGCCGAAAAATATACCTGTCATAATTTTAAATTATTTGTTTTTGGCAAAGTAATAAGATATATCTTCCTGCATCAATCCCCTGAACTTATGAAAATAAGCTCTTTCTATACCTACAAATTATGATAACCCTGCCAAAATCTTGTCTGAATTTTCCGACAAAAAATATTATCAGATCATTCTTGCGTTTTTTCCGGACTGTTTTCCCGTTCTTACATGTCTGTAATCCACTCGTTTTTTATCGGGAAGAAATTTTTTTCAAAAAAACTCTCAAAAAACGTTCGTATAAAATTTTAAAATAGGCTTATTAATAATGCTATATTCAAAATTGTAACTAATGTCCCTAAAGATAAAAGAATGATCGTTGTCGATTTTTTGTTGACGTGTTTACCCATTACTTTTTTAGAGGAAGTCAGATAAATTTGTGTGAATACAGTAATAGGAAGTTGTACGCTCAATAGCATTTGGGATATGATAAGTCCCTGAAACGGATCTTTGATAAAAAAGATGAGCAATAAAGCCGGAATAAAAGAGAGTAATGTTCCTATTTTCGTGTGAATGTCTTTCGGGCTATAAGCCTCGTTGAAAAAACCCGCGAAAATAGAAGCTCCTGCAATTCCTGATGTAATGGTCGATGAAATTCCTGCAAATAATAGGGCAATTGCAAATATAACTCCTGCATTGTTTCCGACGAGGGGGGTAAGTAAATTAGCTGCCTGACTAAGTTCGTCCACAACGACTCCTTGTTTATAAAAAGTTGCTGCAGCAAGAATGATCATTGCAGAGTTAATAGCCCAACCTATTCCCATAGAGAGTAGCGTGTCGTAGAATTCATATTTTAATTGCTTCTTTATTACGTTTTCATTCTCTAAATTCCATTCCCGGCTTTGAATAACTTCGGAATGAAGGAAAAGCTCCGAGTACACTCATTATAATCAGTAATGAATTGTCCGGGAAAGATGGTGTTACCCAGCTTTTTGCGGTGTTTGTCCACTCTACATCTATCAATGTCAGTTCATATAGAAAAGAAAGACCTATTATTGAGACAAACATGATAATCCACCGTTCTATTTTACTGTATGTATTACTGAACAGCATAATAATACAAGCAATTGTTATGATGACAGCTCCTGCTTTTATCGGAATATCGAACAACATTTCTAAAGCGATTGCTCCCCCGAGTATTTCGGCAAGCGAGGTAGATATGCTTGCTAATATCGCAGACCCTAATATTGGTCGGGAGACTGTTTTGCGAATATATTTGTTGGTGGCCTCTGCAAGGCATAATCCCGTAACGATTCCCAAATGAGCGACGTTATGTTGGATGATAATCAACATAATGGAAGAAAATGTTACTACCCATAGTAATGCGTAGCCAAAGGAAGATCCGGCAGCTAAATTTGTAGCCCAATTTCCGGGATCTATAAACCCGACAGTAACAAGCAATCCCGGACCGATATATTTAAGTAAGTCCAGAGCCCCTGACCGGGTTTTATGGGTTGTTTTTAATTTCTTGAAAATATTCATATCTTGTAATTAACAGCAATTCCCGTCGCAATGTTCTCCGGGAAGCTCCATTTCTAATGTGACGTGTTGAATGTTTGCTTTTCTCAGTATTTCTTTCAAATGGCATTTCAAGTTTTGACTGTCAGCAAACGAGTCTATAACAATATGAGCCGTTAAAGCCGTTTGAGTCGTACTGATTGCCCATATATGAAGATGGTGTATTTCTTTTACTCTATTGTCTTCCAATATTAATGTCTTGATTTTATCGGGATTAATTCCGACGGGTACTCCGTCTAAAGATAGGCGTAGGCTGTCGTGGAGCAGATTCCATGTCGATATTAAGATGACGATGGCAACGACCAATCCGATGATAGGGTCTATCATGTACCAATTTGTATATTGTATGATTATACCTGAAATCAAGACTCCGACCGAAACAAGAGTATCGGCTGCCATGTGCAAGTAAGCGCCCTTGATATTAAGATCGTGTTTACGATCTTTAAAAAAAAGCCAGGCTGTAAAAGCGTTGATAAAAATTCCGATTCCGGCAACCCAGGCAATGGCATTGCCTTCGATAGGCTGTGGATTTTTCAGTTTTTCTATACTTTCGGAAAATATTACACCTACAGCAACTAATAAGATGATAGCATTTAACAAAGATACCAAAATTGTACTTTTTTTATACCCGTATGTATAGTTTACCGAAGCCTTTACCTTCATAAGGCGAAAAGCAAATAATGCCAATATGAGACTGACTACATCGCTTAAGTTGTGCCCTGCATCAGATAATAACGCAAGAGAATTCAAGTATAGTCCTGCGCCGGCTTCTACAATAACAAATGCAAGGTTTAGCCCGATTCCCCATATAAATGCTCGGTTTATATTTTCTATATGGGGAGTATGATAGCTGTGGTCATGATAATGTCCCATAACTTTAAATTTTTATTTTACAAAGTTATTTAGAATAATTATAAATAAAAAGAAAATTGCCTTTTTATTAGCTATAATAATTAAAAATAGTGTTTGATATATATGGACAAACTCATATTGTTAAAAATACAAGTTGGAAAGAATAAATTAACCCTCGAAAATTGGAAATAAAAACTTTCGAGGGTTGTAATTTTTTTGAGGTTATTATGTAATAGATAATCGGGCTATTTTTGTCCGAATTTTTTCGATTGTTCTGCAATTAATTCATCATCATCGAAATAGTTGATCTTCATTGCTTTGCGTACATCAGAAAGTGTATCGGCTGCCACTTCTCTTGCCACTTCACTTCCTTTTTTCAATATATTATAAATTGCAGGAATATCTTTTTCAAACTCTTTTCTTCTTGAACGTATCGGTTCTAATTCTTCCTGCATGATTGCATTCAAAAATCTTTTAACTTTAACATCACCCAATCCTCCTCTTTGATAATGAGCTTTTAATTCATCGAGGTTAGGATAGTCTGGCAGGTATTTCTCAAAATGTTCGGGTTTGCAGAATGCATCGAGATACGTAAATACCGTATTACCCTCAATCTTTCCCGGATCTTGTACACGTAAATGTCCGGGATCGGTAAACATCCCCATTATTTTTTTCTGTAAATCGTCCGCAGATTCCGACAAGTATATGCAATTGTTCAGAGATTTGCTCATTTTGGCTTTCCCGTCTGTTCCCGGAAGTCTCAGACAAGCAGAGTTATCCGGCAATAAAATTTCCGGTTCAATCAAGGTTTCTCCATAAACGGCATTGAATTTCCGGACTATTTCTCTTGTTTGTTCCAACATCGGTTCTTGGTCTTCTCCGACAGGAACTGTTGTCGCTTTGAAAGCCGTAATATCAGATGCTTGGCTGATGGGATAGGTGAAAAATCCTACGGGAATCGAAGTGGCAAAATTTCGCATCTGTATTTCTGTTTTTACGGTGGGATTCCTTTGTAGTCGGGAGACTGTTACCAGATTCATATAGTAAAAAGCCAGTTCGCAGAGTTCCGGTATTTGGGATTGAATGAATATGGTCGATTTTGTCGGATCGATACCGCATGCTAAATAATCTAAAGCCACCTCTATTATATTTTGGCGGACTTTTTCCGGATTTTCAGCATTATCGGTAAGAGCCTGAGCATCGGCAATCATGATAAATATTTTGTCGTATAAGTTCGAGTTTTGCAACTCTACTCTTCGTTTCAACGACCCTACATAATGTCCGATGTGTAATTTCCCGGTCGGGCGGTCTGCGGTCAATATTATTTTTTCTTTTCCCATTTATATGTTATGTTTAATTATGCTGTTTCGATATTTTGCAAAAATACAGATTTAGCGATTAGTTTTGCCTATTTAATTTATTTTTTTGCATATCCTTTTGTCTTTCTTAGAAAATATAAAATTTACATGTTGCTGTATTTTTAGAATGTTTTCCTCTTAAACGGAGTTTCAATAGGGTGTGTGATTAAGAAAATAAGAAAGATGATGATTATAAGACGTGAAACAGGCTGCTTTTTAAATAGAAGAAGCAGCCTGTTTTTTTAGAACCGATCTGAAATAATGAAAAATGTTATCAGATCGTTTTTACGTTTTCTTTCGGCATATAACATTGTTGTAGTTTGTGCCTGTGGGATTTCTTTTAAACTTTGCCCGAGTAAAATTTATATGGGGTTCATCATTTCTGTGATTTTTTTATTCAGGGAATATTTCGTAGCCGCAAATTTGAGGAGCTCCTGATCTTATATCTTTCAATTCAATTGTGATTTTTTGATCTTTATCGGGAGCGATTCCTTTAATTTCTTTGACAAGAGCTTTAAATTTACTTCCGGCCTCTTTAATAACATCTAAATTTGTCAGTACGGTTTTACCGTTGATCAGTACGTTGAAGCGACGTTTTCCCGGAGGCGTGTTTTTATCCAACTCTGCAAAGTGTAGTCTGACCGTGTAAATTCCATTTGGATTCTTCATCAAATTCGGATAGGAGCAAGATCCCCAACGAACCGTCTTATATATTGCTTCAGGTCCTGACATAGGAGCACTTACATCAACATCTTCGGTACAATATCCTAAAGCTCCTTCAAGAAAGCCCGGATCTTTGGAAAATCCGTCTCTGTTATATCCGGCACAATTGATACGGATTTCATCGGACGGTTCTATTTTCGGAGCGATGAATGTAAACTCTGATTTAGGCCAACTATTTACTTCTGCATTTTTATTCGGGGCTATATAGGTCGATGAGGATACTTTGATGTTCCATCCGTCAATCAGGACAAGAGGTTTTTCACCTTTGAGATTGTCAGCATCAACTTCGATTGTTATTTTTTTCTCTTCTTTCGGGGCTAATGAAATATAATTGTCGCTGTAATATACCGGAAGTACACGTTCTCCGGTTTTCCCTCGATGCAATTGCAAGTGTGTCATTAAAGCGATGTTTTTACTCGGGTTGCGTAAAGTAACGTCAATGAATACTTTTTCGCCTTTTGTACGGGTAGAGGCTTTCGTTGCAAGTTTTACCACAGGCATCGATTCAAGAGCCGTGAGATCGTTTGGTTTCGAAGAGATCCCCCGCCAATAAAAATTGTCTGAGATCAGCTTCCCGTCAGAGTCTCGGAGTTCAAGTTTTATAAAATGAACCGAAGTTAAGTTCGAAGGCCATTTAATGTCGCTTATTTTGTTTACCGAACAGGCAGCAGTGTTTACCTCATGGCTCTTTTCGGCTGCAACAGACCCGTCGATATTGTAAATTGTAATTTTTGCATAAGCCCTGCTTAATGCCTTCGGTTCATGATTAATTACTTGTATTATACCGTTATCTGTTTCGTTGAATTGAATGTGTATTTGTTCACAAGCTTTTTGTAAAGCGAAGAGAGAAGCGTTCGGTTCCAAATCATAGTGGAACATTTGCCACACGAAACTCGGTTGGGCGGGAACGCTCATCCATAACAATATTCCTTGTGTCGGGGAAAACATTTTACCTATTCGTCCTTCATATAAAGCACGAAAACCTTCATAATTCATCATTTGTGATTTACGGACAAAATCAGCTACATTGACAACTTTTCCATAACGTTTTGTCATTATCTTCATTAAGTTGCGTCCACCTCCTGAAATGAAATTATGTTCTGCCCATGCATCGGTAATACTTGTCCAATCTTTTTCCGGCATCATGCCTTGAATAGATTCCAATGTCGGTATCGATTGAGGGCCGATCTCTGTTTTGAAAGTCTCTTTTTTGTTGAATTTTTTACTTTCGGAAAAACGGTAATAATCTACCGGAGTTTGCCATTCATACGGACCGCCAGAATTGCATCCGCCTCCACCTCCGGAATTGGATTGATAATGGCGCAAGGGATCGAGTTCGGCAAGTGCGTATCGTACAGCATCATCCAGATATTTAGGGGGATATGCTTCGTTGCGTGCACACCATATAACCAGTGACGGATGATTGCGGAAATTTAATATTTTATCGCGGACATTTGCCATATAAAGGTCTTGGTCGAGAGGATCTGCTGCATTGAATTGCCAGAATTCATCCCAAATCATTATACCATATTTATCGCAAAGGTCATAGAGGATTTTGCTTGCGGCTTGTCCTCCCCATAGACGTATCATGTTGAAGTTGGCATCTTTATGCATGCGTATTTGAGCTTCTAACCGTTTGGGATCGATTCGCTTTAGGGATTCATCCAATCCCCAGTTGCCTCCTTTGCAAAATATGCGTACTCCGTTTACCGTAAGCCCCAGATTGTCGCTTCCGGGGATATCGTATGATACTTCTCGGATACCGAATGTTACTTCTTTCTCATCGGAAACTTTTCCGTCTATTTCAAAAGACAGGTGCATGGAGTAAAGATTTTGTTCTCCCAATCCGTTGGGCCACCAAAGTTTCGGATTTTTTATATTTAGTTGAGCAAAGTCTTTAGGATCGAATGTGAATGTCAGAGTTCGCCAGGGAGCAATTTCTACTTTTTTTTCGAACTTTATGTTGTCAAAACTACCTTTGATTATTCCTTTCTGTACTTTCCCGGTCGTATTTTGTACTGTTGTTTGCACGGTTACGGAAGCTATATCGGTATGAGGTAACGGTAGGTCTGATGTAATTAATGGATCTTTCATTAATACGTGACCTGTTGCCGAAAGAAAGACATCTTGCCATATTCCGCTATTCCGATCACGGATTCCGGACAACCAGTCCCACCCGTTGGAACATCCGAAGGTCGGTCCGTCAAGGCGTCCTACACCTCCGCACGGACCTCCGACCGTGCCCATAATATGTTCGAAAGGAACTCCTGTATTCGGTTGAGGAGAAATACGTACGGCAATGATTGCTGTTTGTCCGGGTTTAACGAATGGCGTAATATCGAAATTGCCTCGTATGAATGCTCCTTTAATCGGACCTACCCGACGTCCGTTTATCCAGACATCGGCAGAATAGTTAATCCCGTCGAAATTGAGCCATATCGTTTTATTTTTATATGAGTCGGGGATCATGACCTCATTTCTATACCACCAGTCTGTGTGACAAAGATATTCGGGTATTACTTCGGGGCGATTGTTCTCTCCGTATAGCGGTTCGGGATAAACACCGTTATTTACTAAGGTAGTGAGAACCGTTCCGGGTACTGTTGCTTTATACCAGCCTGAAGGCTTGTATTTTGTCGTAGATATTACTTTACCCTCTTGTGGAACTTTGGCAGCGTTTTCCATTTCCCAACCGGCTTTTATACCCTCTTTGGAAATTATGGCTGCGTCTTGCATTTCCCATCCGGTGTTGATCAGTATCTTATTTGATGTTTGCCCTTGAACAGATAGTGACAGTAGCAGCATGGTTAAGGTTGTAAACAGACTAAGTATCCCTTTTCTTTGAATGGTAATTTGGGGTAGGCGCAATACTCTGTTAAAGAGAGTATGCGGTTGATAATAATAAAGTGTTTTCATAAGATTATATTGGCTGTTGATATTAAATATACACTTGGGAATTACTATGCTTTATTTCAGATTTTCAGTTGTTCTTGAAATAAAAAAAACAGCTCTTGATAAAAGCTGTTTACAAAGTAAATTCCGAGTGATTAACGGTCGGATAAAATTGTACTTAAATTTGCATTAAGAATCATTCAACCTTATTTTAAGCCGATAATCTATCATTTTTATCTGATATTTTCTTTTAGCAATAATGTAATATCCGAATTTCCGGCAATGATCGAAATACCTCTGTTATTCCGGAATGAGATTACTTTGCCTTGGGCTTCTTCTACTAACAAAATACCGGCACAGACATCCCATAAATTCAGGTTTAGTTCCCAATAACCGTCTAAGTTTCCGGCTGCTACGCAACATAAATCATATGCTGCAGAGCCCATGCGTCTGATCCCTCTTACTTTGGGTAAGATATGGACTATATTGGCTGAATTGTTATCCGGGTTAGTCCCATGATCGTATGGAAAACCTGTCGCAATGACAGATCGTGATAATTCTGTTTTATCGGAGACTTTTAATTTTTGTCCGTTTCTATAAGCCCCTTCACCTTTTATTGTAGTATAGAGTTCGTTTAAATAGGGAGCATAAACAACCCCGATAATTGTCTCTTTTTTATATTGCAGTCCTATCGATACACAAAAGATAGGTAATCCTTGGCTAAAATTCGTAGTTCCGTCTAAAGGGTCGATAACCCAACAATAATCACTGCCTTTTTCATGTATTCCGGTTTCTTCTCCTAACATATCGTGATCTGGATAATGAATGGTAAGCTGATCTTGGAAATATTGTTCACAGGCTTTGTCTGCGGCAGTTACTATGTCGAAAATATTCGATTTGGTTTTTATCGATAGTTGACTTTTTCTGAAATATGAAAGTTGAATTTCTCCCATCGTTTTAGCCCATTCTATTGCTTTTGCTTCTAGTTCTTTCCAATTGTTCATGGTGAAACATTGATTAAAAAAATCCGCTATGCCTTTTTCCATAGGTATAGCGGATTTATGTGATTTTTTATCGTTATTTAGTTAGTCTTCTGACTCATCTTCCAGATCTTCAATCGGTAATTGCCGTTTGAAGGCCTCTTTGAAAGAGATCAGCGATTCGGTTCTGGCTAAACCTAAAGGCTGTAATTTTGTGTGGATTATTTTTAACAGATGGCTATTGTTACGAGCATACAATTTGATAAACATATCATATTGTCCTGTCGTATAATGGCATTCTACGACTTCGGGGATTTGCTGGAGTTTTTCCAGAACTTCTTTGAATTGTCCGGGATTTTGAAGGTAAAGGCCTATATAAGCACATGTTTCGAACCCGATTTTGTTAGAGTCGATCGTGTATTCCGATCCTTTAATGATCCCCAAATTTGTCAATTTCTGTACCCGTTGATGAATTGCTGCTCCGGATACATTACATTCACGAGCTACTTCCAGAAACGGAATGCGGGCATTGGATGCGATTAGTTTTAAGATTTTATAATCTAAACTATCTAATTGGTGGTGTCCCATTTATATATGTACTTTAATTGATTTAAATGCAATTTTATACAAATGTATGGAAAATAGATTACATTTTCAAATAAAAATGAAAGAAAAACGAGTTTATTTTTGAAAATCAATTCTATAATTTTCTTTTCATAATATTTTGATATTCTGATTATAACTTAATTCATTTTTATTTGTATCCGAAAAATGATATTTGTTTATGGTTTATTTAAAAAGCGGTATGCCAACCAGGATAATATTTTTACTCCGGTTTTTAAAGCTGTTTCATCAATTAGGAAATACGGAGTATGCTGGCCTTGACATTCAGGGTTAGCAGAGCCTTTTATTCCCAATCTGAAAAATGTGGAGGGTATGGCATGTGAGTAAAATGCGAAATCTTCAGAAGTCATCCGTTTTTCTAATGGGATCACGTGTTCCTCTCCTAATAATTCTATTGCGTAGTTGCGAGCTTCTTTTGTAATGCTTGCGTCATTTATAAGTGCGGGATAACCGTCTTTCATATCTATTTCGCAAGTACATCCGTAGCTTTCTGTTGTTTGTTTGATTGTTTGCAGAATGAGAGTTCTTAGTTTTTTTCTTTCGTCTTCCTCCATACATCTTAAAGTTCCGGATATTTGTACTTCCTGAGGAATGATGTTCGTCGCTCCGTCAGCAATGAAACGGCCTATAGACAAAGTTGCCGGAATAAAGGGGTTTCGTCTGCGGCTAATAATTTGTTGTAAAGATATTACGACTTGAGCTGCCGCCAATACGGTGTCGTTCAGCAAATGAGGCATTGCCCCGTGTCCTCCTTTCCCCTTTATTGTGATATGAATTTCATCTGCTGAGGCCATTACGCATCCTTCACCGAATGCTACTGTTCCACAAGGTATTTCGGTATGAGTATGTAGAGCCATCATACATTCCGGGCGGATATTGTCGAAAAGACCATCTCGGAGCATTAAACGTGCCCCACCCGGATGGCGTTCTTCTCCCGGTTGGAAGATGAGTAACAATGTCCCGCCGAATTCTTTTTTTAATTTGTTCATTACAAGTGCGCTACCTAATAAGCAAGCTGTATGGGCATCATGCCCGCAGGCGTGCATTACATGAGGGATCTTTGACCGATATTCGATTTGATTTTTTTCTTCTATCGGCAGAGCGTCCATATCTGCACGGAGTCCGATAATATGTGTGCCTTCTTTTTCTCCCTCTATCCTGGCCAAAATTCCATAGCCACCTATTCGGCTGCTGTAAGGAATGCCTTCTTTTTTTAATATTTCCTCAATAAAAAAAGATGTTTCTTTTTCTTGAAAAGAGAGTTCCGGATATTGGTGCAGATGTCGGTATATCGATATGACATCTTTTTCGATTTGGTCGCTGAGCCGGTTGATAATATTTTTCATATAAAACCTATTGGCGGAATTAAATT
>ERZ835980.1858-NODE-1858-length-21298-cov-10.242809_pt1 | contig 21298 bp, 22 predicted proteins | sample MGYA00519943_ERZ835980 | MGnify/ENA primary metagenome ERZ835980 (study PRJEB31850, sample SAMEA3708791) | human gut metagenome | biome: human gut; feature: human-associated habitat; material: faeces | place: China | collected 2014 ... | reverse complement strand
ACACAAACACCCTGCCCGCAATCGTGGACAGGACATGGAAATTTAAGAAAGGAACTATTTGCCTATGAAGAAAACCGTAGATGAAATTAACAAGATGATTATGGAAGATGCCCCGATGGAAGAAATCAACGATGCCATCGGCTATATTGATATTTGCTCCTGCTTCGATCCGATTTTTGAGCCGCCTATTGATTTTCTGGAAGAATGCCGCAAGCGTTGGGAAGCGGCACAGTCCTCTTTCTGCAAAACCATTGAGTGCAAGATCGGAAACACATGGTATGTGATTGAAACGGAGTGTGATGGAAATGAGCCACTTACCGACAAGGTAAAACGGCTCATTTTTTCTGACAAGGGGGTGATTTGTTAATGACTGCGACACAAAAGCATGATATAATTCCAATATGCACAACGGTACTGTCGGCTGACCAACCACCGAAGGAGGATATTATGTTGGATCAGCAGAAAATTACCATTCTCTATTGCCGTCTGAGCAACGAGGATGCCCAGGAAGGCGAGAGTAACAGTATCGCAAATCAGAGAGAGTATTTAACCCGATATGCCCGTGACCACGGGTATACAAACCTGAAAATTCTGGTGGATGACGGTTATACGGGGACGAACTTCAATCGTCCCGGTGTGCAGGAAGGCTTTGAGCTTGTCAAGCAGGGGCTTGTGGGCTGCTGGCTGGTCAAAGACCTCAGCCGCTTTGGTCGTGACTATCTGACTGTTGGACAATATACGGATATTATCTTTCCGAGTTATGATGTCCGCTTTATCGCTATAAATGATGGCGTAGACAGCAACCGGGGAGACAGCGAGGGCTTCGCCGCAATCCGTAATCTGTTCAACGAGTGGTATCCCCGTGATACCAGCAAGAAAGTCCGTGTCAGTTTGCGGCAGAGAGGAACCAGTGGGAAGCACATGGGCAAACCGCCCTACGGATACCGCTGTGACCCGGAGGACAAGGATCACTGGATTCTGGATGAAGAAGCGGCTCCGGTAGTCAAGCTCATCTTCGACCTTTGCATTGACGGCAAAGGCCCGGAGCAGATTGCAAGGATTCTGGAAGAAAAGCAGATTATGACCGCAAAGGCACTCTATGCCAAGCGAAAGAAAAAGCCGATGCCGGAAAGACCGTACCACTGGGGCAACCAGTCCATTGCAGGGATTTTGGAACGGCAGGAGTACACAGGCTGTACCTGCAACTTCAAGACTTATTCCAAGTCCTACAAGCTGAAAAAGCGGATTCCCAATGAGCCGGAGAATATGTTTTATCTGCCGGACACACAGGAAGCGATTGTATCTCAGGCACAGTTTGACAGGGTGCAGGAACTGAGGAAAAACAAACGCCGCCCCGCAAAAGCGGAACGGCAGGGATTGTTCTCCGGGCTTCTGTTTTGTGCCGATTGCGGCGGCAAGCTCCACTTTGCCACAAGCAAAAGCTTTGAGGGCAAGCAGGATCACTACGTCTGCAACAACTACAAGAGCAACCGTGGTACTTGTACTGCCCACTATATCCGGGAAGATGTGCTTCGTGAAATCGTTCTGGAACGCATCCGGGCAGTCAATGAGTATATCCGAAGCGATGTGGACGGTTTTCAGGAGGAATGGCTGCAATGCCGCAGGACTGACCAGGAGCGCAGCATCCGGGATGACAAAAAGAAGCTGGAACAGGCAAAGAAACGCCTTGCCGATCTGGATGTCATCATCGCCCGGCTGTACGAGGACTATGTTCTTGGAAATCTCAATCAGGACAGATACAGAAAGATGTCTGCGGACTATGAAGCGGAGCAGGAACGGTTAAAGCTCGAAATTGAAGTTATCGAAGAATGGGTGGAACAGCGGGAAGAAATGAACGACGGTCTGGATGCCTTTATCGCCCTGACACAGAAATATGTGGATGTGGAGGAGCTGACACAGACCATCGTGAACGAGTATATCAAGAAAATCATCGTCTATGCCCCGGACAAATCCAGCGGCAAGCGCAAGCAGAAAGTGAAGATTTTCTTCAACTTCGTGGACGATGTAGATATTCCCGTTATTTCCGAGCCTATCATCACGCAAACAACCTATGAACACAGAAAAACGGCGTGACCTTCGGGTCACACCGTTCTCTGCGACAAAATAGTTACTTGTCACTATTAAGCCTTAGTTTTCGGGTCTTTTTTTATGATTCGGAGTATTTCCAAACATTTTGATTATACTCATAAAACAGTATAACTTCATTAAGAGCGATTTGAGTTTATGACAACAAATAGAAATTATTGCAGTGAAAATTTCTTTTTGTATTTTAATGGTGTCATTCCGAAATTCTCTTTAAATAGTGAAATAAATAGGGAAAAATTTCTGCTTTGGTTTGAACCGGAGCGAATTGCACAAACATCAGTATTTTTCAAGAAACACCCTGAGCATTTGCTGACCTGTAAAGGAGATAATAGTAACGCACTGTTGAATTTGGGAGAACAAAATACGTGGGACTATTGCTGCAATATGTTAAAATAGCATATATCTGAATTAAAACTGGACTGCTTAAGGGTCGATTTTTTATTTCAATTTCGGTTTGCCGACAAACCGGCGGATATATCCCCTTTTCCTTTGAAAGCGGGAACGCTGCGAATAAAGACTACATAATTATATTTATGACATTTTTTCCGGGATTTCGGCATAAATTTCCCAATCCCCTTGCATATTATGCAGATGTGGTATATAATTACTATGATATAATATGTAAATACTGATAGGTCAACGCAAATAAAGGGGGAATTGTTGTGTTGAAGAAAATTATAACGGCAGTGCTTTGCGCATTTATGCTGCTTTGTACTGTTGCGTTTGCAGCCGAGATAAAGGCGGGAGACACCGCCTATGTTGTATACGGCGGCACTGTAAACGTCACAAAAAAAGCCACTTATTCCGGAGCTGTAAGCACGGTCAGCAAAGGTACAAGAGTGACGGTTTTGGAAGCTTATGTAGTCGGAGAGGATAACCGTAAATTCCATAAAATTCAGCTTTCCGACGGCACGGTAGGATATATCCTTGCTTATACAACGGCAAGAGAAACAACCCCGATACTTGATGCCGGCAAGACTGCCGAAAAGGATTTAAACAAGCAATGGGCGTCTTCCGATCCCGACAAGTATCAGCACGCAATAGAGATGACATTTCTTTCCGATTACATCTACGGCGGAAGTAAAACGACCGAGGGTAAAGAAAGAAACTTTTATGCAAAGGTGCCGACGGAATGGGTAAGACATGATCGCCCTGCGTCATTGCCGCTTGTGGGAATGGCTATCGTGCATATAGGCGATGAGGGAAAAATCGGTTCGGTAAAAGCCTCGTTCTATCCTGGCAATCCGCCAATCAACTATCACTCCAGAAGACTTGACGAGCTTAAAGCAATAGGGTATGATCCGATATTTGCCGAAAAAAGCAGAACAGAAGCAAATGCCAACACAGCGTTTTATGCGACAACAACGAATGAATTTGAAGTTGTTGCTTATAACGAAAAATGGGTTGCCATATGGAGCGAGGGCGGCGTCGATGAAACGCGCGGCTCAATCAGACAGTGCGGCGAGAAAGACGGTACTGCCTTCACAAGCTGGAAACCTGCCGTATATTTTCTTCCGAGAAAAAATTGTTATATTTTGGATATCAACAACCAGGTGTCAACTCCTCCTCAGATTCAGGCGGTGGGCAAGGCAACAGGTCTTTTGATGGTTAAGACCACTCCCGATGATAAAGATTATGTAAAATCCGGCATAATTAAACTCAATCAGTCGATTCAGATCGTAGATGCCGCTCCGCAGAACGGTCATTACAAGATCTACTATAAAAAAGGTATTTATTATGTTGAGACAAAGTATGTGAATATGCAGCTTGCAAATACCCAAAAGCCTACAACTCAGTATAAAGCAACAGCGGCTGTCGACTGTGATATTTCTGACGGTTCTTCGGTTGTCGGTTCGGTTAAAAAAGGCGCTGCAATCGACGTTATCAAACTGAACTATGACGGAAAAAAATCAAAGATCTGGTTCAACTCAAAGGAATGTTACATTCCGACAAGCAATCTCGAAGGTCTGAACAAGACCCTGTCCGCTGCGGACACGGCAAAACTCGGCGCACCTATCGGCGTTCTGTCCGTAGATACTCCCTGGGGAGAATGGGGCGCGCTGACATATTCTGCCGAAGGACTTGCAAAGCTGAAAAATTACCGTTACGGATATATCAACGTTGATGAAAAAATGATGTCGGAGTATAATAAGTGGGTTCTTTCAAACAACGGTGATATCAATAAAATACATGACAGAGAATGGGTAAACGTATACGGTATTGAAGAATATTCGTTTGACCGTGACGCAGATATGAGGGATATTCCCGGAATAGATCCTGCCGATATAGAACCTTGGATTATAACAGGAAAAATCTATACTATTTTCTATGACGGAGAGATTCGCTATCTGGTTCATGAGGACGATGAGCATGAAACATTTACCTACTATCCCGGAAGCGGATTCAGCAAAAACTCTGTTGCGAAAACGCAGACCGTTTGCCTGGACGGGCTCAAATATAACACCGTCGCATATAACATTGATGACAACAACTACTTTAAGCTCAGAGATATTGCAAAAATCCTTGACGGAACCATTAAAACCTTTGATATCAAGTATGACGCTGCAACAAATTCCATTGATATGCTGAGCTTTTACGATTATACATCGGTCGGCGGCGAATTAAAACCGGGTGACGGCGCAAAAAGAAAGGCACTTTCATCATCGGTATTTTTAACGCTTGACGGCGTGCCGATCAAGGCAACCTGCTATAACATTGAAGGAAACAATTATTTTAAGCTCCGCGATATAACGGACGCATTGGATTGCCGCGTTGAGTGGGACAACAGTACCAAAATGATCTGGGTCATTCCTGCCAGAACCGCATATGATGATCCCGATGAGATAATGGGCTGATTTCACGGATTGTTAAAGCAAACCGCGGGTTTAAGCTGTTATTGCACCGACAGCAAGGGATGGAAAGTGCTCGCGGCGTCACCGTATGTTTCATTCATTACAAACGGATTGGGTAAGATTGCCGACACGGGTTCTGACATTGCCGACCACAATCAGCCGCACCTTACAAGCCGCCGTATGAGAGCCGGCAGATTAATTGTAAGCTTTGATATTCTGTCCTAAATGCGCAAAAAGTTTTGAAAAATTTATCCGGAGGTTATGTTGTGAAGAGATGGGTTATTGAGGACTGGAGTTTTGAGATGAATGCGGTTGACGGAAAAGCCGCGGATTGCAGGCTCAGCATAGAAAAAGGCGATAAGTTATGAGTGTCCTGCCGGTATGTGTCCGCGTGTAATGACAGAACTGTTCACATGGTGCGAGGTAATTCGCTGCGGCGGCGATTTTACATACAGGGGTTTTACGCAAAAGTATGAAATGGAATTTCCGTGTCCATGCGGCAGTATAAGATTTCATCTCAAAGCGAACCCTATCAACCGCGATAAAACGTGAGCTGAGCGTACCTGCCTGAACTTTCAAAAACGGCAGAATACATTTATTATATATTTTTGTCCCGGCAGAGTCTTGATTTCTGCCGGGTTTATCTTTGCAGCAATGCCTTATCCCATTGCAAACTCCGACGGAGTAATGAGCAGGGTTGCTAAGGACAGTTATGTTTTACAGGAACGCTGAGCATTGCGAAGGGCAAGAGAATTGAGAGAAGTTTTTTTTGCCCTTTTTCTGTTTATAGCGGTACATTCGACTATTGAACCGCCTTTGAGTACAATTATGATAGAAACTTAAAGGAGGTTACGATATGCGGGATAAGAAGTATTACATAGCGCTTGATGATTTTGAACGGCGGGTGGTTGTGAACTGCTTGAACGAAATGCGAAACAACCTTATTGCCAAAGGTAAGTACACCGATGCGGTGGACGAGGTTTTGCTGAAAATCATTGATGCAAAACAGAAAAAATTCAAGGTAATCTACAAGGAGGCATGATTATGGAAATGGTTATTTATGATGAAAAGAACGGTCTTTGGTACGAACTGCAAGGCGACTATTACATTCCCTGCTTGAAGTTGCCGGATGAAGAACAACAGCCTATCGGTATATGGGGACAGCGGCATTTACGGTATATCAAGCAAAATCGCAAGGTTTTATATCTTAATCTGCTGACAAGCGGAAAATTGAACGGCTACCTCGCAGACCTCAACAAGCAGGCGGAAGAAATGTTTTCTCTGCTCGTAAAACAGATGGCAGAGCGTGATGGCGTGACCGAACAACTCAAAGCAGAAAATCAACTGAAATGGGTTGCTCGGATGAATAACATCCGTAGCCGAGCAACAGAATCTGTAAATGATGCAATCATATTTTCATAAAGCAAGCCTTGCGGTTTTTGCCGCAAGGCTTGTTAATTTTATAGGGATATGTTCTTTGGGAGAATCAGTTCAACTCCAACAAACGGAGGCACCATTTGTGTTGCGGTACTAAAAGTGTCATTCTTGAGATACCTGTCTTAAAACAGCGTCAAATTCCGGCGCATATTTCTTCAAGGCAATCGGTCTACCAGCTTCGTCAATAAAACAATGTGTTGAAGATGCAATCGCCACAATCTCGTTGGTGTTTGAATTTCTCATTGTATATGACAAAAACAATTTAACACCGGTGTATTTTTCAAATACCACCTCAATCTCAATCTCATCGCTATAGGTAGTTGTATGCTTATATTCACAATTTACGGAAACAACCGGGGATGTAATGCCTTCTTTTTCAAGCCTGGTCGCCGGATAACCGATTTCAGACAGAAAATTCATCCTGGCTTCCTCCATAAAACGCATATAGTTTGAATGGTGGGTTATTCCCATTTTATCGGTCTCATAGTAGTTGACCCTATGTATGTACTTGCTCATAAAACACTCACTTTTCTTCATTCATCAACTCACCCAAGGTTGTTTCGCCCCAACTGTAGTTTGTCATGTAACTTCCTTTGAATAGTTGAGAAAATTCTTCTTTACCGGATAAATAGTTGTACAGATCGCACTCAACCTTATCCATCACGATACGGCGCTTTCCGTCAACAGCTTCAACAATATCGGTAATCTCGTATTCCTCTAAGGTGCTTTTCAAACGGAGGGCAACTTTACGGTATCTGGAAAGAGTCAAGGTGTTTGCGGGTTCATCCTCCCACAAGAAGCTGATGGCTTCCTCGGAAGTAACGTATCCTCCCTTACGGTCAACAAGCAAAGCTAAAAGCTCCTTGGACTTTTTGTTGCGGAAGACAATCGGGGTATCTCCCACAAAAACATCGAAATATCCGAAAGTACGGATAGATATAGTACGATTTTCGGGTAAGGTTTGTTTCACGACCTCTGAGCCGCCTTCTACCGGATAGAGCATAACATAGCGTGAAGAATTGGCATTCGGTTCTTTCTCGGAACAGATTGCTTTAATTTTGCGCTCTGTTTCAGACTGATAGTCAAAATAAGCGAATTCAGCTTCTCCCGTTCTCAGCAATTCCGCAAAATTCTCATAAGCTACTTCGCTATACGCAACAAAGTTCTCTACGGGGGTAAATCGCTCGGTCAACGGCAGCCATTCTTCCTCGGTATAGCCGAAGAATTCGCAAACATTTTCGGTGGCATACAGCGGCTTTACCAGACCTTCCGCTGTAACTTCAAAGGCTGCAATACCGTCGGAAAAATGCGTGACTAAATCACGCATTTTTTCTTTCAACTGATTGTTTTCCTCCCTCAATGCCACAGAATCCGTTATCTCTCTTGTCTCACGGCAACAATAGAAGCTAACCGATTCATCAACTTTAATAAATAGGCCTGTATATTGCTTGATGTTACCATCGGTAGAACGAGCTTTGTAGGTGATCTGCGGCGGCTTGCCGTCAATTCCGCTCAGCCTCTTTTGGCAGAAATCCTTAAAAAATCGACGAACAGCGTCTTGTTGTTCCGCGTTTACAGAATCGATGAGCCATTTTTCCAATGCATCTTCAATCTGCATTGCTATATTTTCAAACCGCTTAAAATAGGATGCTTTCTCACAATGCAGGCATTTTACAGTATTCGCATCCAGATTGAACTCAAAAATCTTATCGTAAACATCAGTAAAGGCTTGCAGATAGCGTTTGCTTTCGCTCGTCTTTCGTGCCTGATAGCGTTCCGTAACATCCATACAAACGCTTTGGAACTCTGCTTCGCCATGCTCGTTGATGCATTTTGTAACCCATCCGAAAACATGTGCACGGGTTCCGTCGCACCGAAGCAAGGTCATATCTCCGGCGATAGGAGCCTCCACAGAGAAAACCCGATTCAGATATTTTGAAAATCTGCGGCGTTCTTCCATCGGAATTATCAAAAAGATATTGCTTTTATACATTTCCTGATAATCTATTTCTCCGTCTTTCACTTCGGGGAAACGCAGAAGCTCGATCATCTTAGGATTGATATATGTAATCCTCGGTTGCTTTTCACAAGTATATCTTAAAAATCCGCACGGAACAGTTTCGTTAAAAAATTGCAGATCGGTATTTTCGTTTTTAATATTGGTTATGTCTGTCAAAACAGAATGTCCGATGAGTGTTCCGTCATCCAATCTCCTGGGCGTAACGGTATCTCTCACACAGATAATTGTACCGTCCTTCTTTACAAGGCGGTACTCACCGGCAAGAGGTTGTTCATTCATAATTATTCTTTGAATAAAGTCGGAATACTTTTCACGATCAGCCGGGTGAACTCGAAGTGCATATAGATCCCTGCTGTCATCCAACAGTTCTTCTCTGCGAACACCGAGCAAATCACACAGATTCTGACTCACATAGCTTAAGTGTGCCGGCGTGGTCAAAATATATTGGTGAAAGCCACTGATTTGTTGATTCAGTATATCCTCCATATTATCTAACATATCTTTCATAGCAACTCCTTTTTGCAGAGCCAAATTCTCTGCCCACAGGGGATATAGTCCAATTTTATATTTAAGTATACCATATAAATATGAAAAAATTTCGATTTCTATAAAATTTCAAAAAATTACTCAGCAACAGCAAACGCAAGAGCCTGTTCGGACTCGTGAGAAATACTGATATGAATGCGTTTAACGCCAAGTTTCTCTGCTTGTTTTAGTGCGCCGTTGTAAAGAATAATTTGAGGTTGTCCATGTGCAGTATGCCTCACTTCAATATCTTTTATGGTGAAGCCGTAGAAGCCTGTGCCTAAACTCTTGCTCGCAGCTTCTTTTGCTGCCCATATCCCCGCCGCCGAAGGAATCTGCTTATCTGCAATATAATTTTGCTCATATTCCGTAAATAGCTTATCGACCAATCGGGTATTATTCATTTTTTCTTCGAAGCGTGGGATGCTTACAGTATCACATCCCGCGCCCTTGATACAGACATTCATTTTCATACAGTTTCATTCTGACTGCGAAGGACAGTCTTTTGTATTTTGCCGCTGATTGTCTTGGGCATCTCGGTTACGAACTCAATAATGCGAATCCATTTGTATTCTGCAAGCTTTTGATTACAGAAATTTTTGATCTCCAACTCAAGCTCCTGCGAAGGCTCATATCCTGCACCAAGAACAATAACCGCCTTGATTGACTGACCTCTCAGCGCATCCGGTACTCCGATTACGCTGCATTCTACAACAGCGGGATGCTCCATCAGCACATTTTCCACTTCGTAAGGTCCTACTCTGAAACCGCCTGTCTTTATAATATCGTCAAAGCGACCGTGGAACCAATACCGACCATTTTCGTCCATATACGCAGCATCACCCGTATGGTACACACCGTCACGCCAAACATAACTATACTGTTCCTCATTGTCCAGATATGCGGCGAACACACCGGGTTGCTTGCCCGCTTTTTCGGGAACAATAACAACCTCGCCTATTTCATAGGTGTCGACGGGTTTTCCGTTCTTTCCGCGAAGCTCAATATTGTAAAAGGGCGAGGGTGTACCCATAGAACCCTCTACAGCATCGTAACCTTTGAAATTTGCCATCAATAACGTTGTCTCGGTCTGACCGTATCCCTCGCAGAGTTGAAGTCCGGTGCGTTCTGTAAACTTACGGAATACTTCGGGAGCCAACATTTCACCTGCCGTTGTTGCATGTTTGAGCGACGGCATATCGGGAATACCTTTACGCACAAGGTAGCGGTAAACCGTAGGAGGCGCGCAGAAAGAAGTTACGCCATAACGATTGATCACAGCGGTTAATTGTTTGGGTTCAAAGTTATCGAAGTCATACACCATGACGGCGCTGCCGACGAGCCACTGTCCGTAAATCTTTCCCCAGGATGCCTTTGCCCATCCTGTTTCCGCAACTGTGAAGTGGAGTCCGTTATCCTCTGCCTGATGCCAATACTTTGCTGTGACGATATGTGCGAGAGGATAGCTGTGCTCGTGAATGACGCCTTTGGGATAACCGGTAGTACCCGATGTGAAATACAACATCATCGGATCGGTAGCTAAGGTCTGCACACGCTCAAATTTTTCAGAGGCTTCTCTCATAGCCTCCGTCAGATTTTCAAAGCCGTCTGCATCCTTCTGAACGCACCACAGTTTTGCCGTCATGTCTGCCTCTTTCAGCGCCGCAGTGATTTTTTCGGGCACCTCATTCTGTGTGGTACACACAATCGCTTTTGCTTTAGAGGACTTAATGCGATATACAAAGTCACTGACCGTCAGCATATGGGTCGCCGGGATCATTACCGCACCGAGTTTGTGCAGAGCAACTGCCGCAAACCAATATTCGTAGTGTCGTTTCAGAATTACCATAACACGGTCACCTTGACCGATCCCTGCACTCTGAAACAAATTTGCCATCTGATTGCTGTATTTTTTTATATCTGCAAATGAAAAAATATGTTCTTCACTTTCAACGTTGCACCATACAAGCGCACGTTTCTCCGGTGTTTCGTTTGCTATTTTATCGACAACATCATAACCAAAGTTGAAGTTATCGGGATATTCAAGTGTTATTTTTTTCAGTCTGCCGTTTTCATCGACAATTTCATTACAATACTGTTTGTATACGCTCATACTTACTCCTTAATGACAGCACTGACCCCCAAGCCTCTGAATCTGTCATAACGATTCTGAGTCAAGTCAATATCGCCGGACAATTCTTTGAGTTCTTCCGTTAAAAGGGTACGAATGCGATCATAAAATTCTTTTTTGCCGATGTCATTTTCGGAAAGAATACGTTCTATCACACCAAGGCTCTTGGCATCCTCGGCTGTTAATTTGAGGCTTGCTGCAGCGGTTTCGGCCTTCGCCGCATCTTTCCAAAGGATGCTCGCACAGCCCTCGGGAGAAATCACGGAATATACAGCGTTTTGCAGCATCCAAACTTTATCTGCAACTGCAAGGGCAAGAGCACCCCCGCTGCCGCCTTCGCCAATCAAAATGGAAATAATCGGAACACAGAGAGTGGACATTTCAAGCAGATTTTCTGCAATCGCCTGTCCCTGACCACGTTCTTCCGCACCGATGCCGCAATACGCACCGGATGTGTCAACAAAACAAATGACCGGTCTGCCAAACTTCTCTGCCTGCTTCATAAGCCGCAAGGCTTTTCGGTATCCTTCCGGTCCCGGCATACCAAAATTACGGTAAGTACGCTCTTTTGCGGTATGACCTTTCTCAATCGCAATGACTGTCACGGGAGTGTTATTCAGCTTCGCAATCCCACCTACGATAGCAGGATCATCTGCATAACGGCGATCACCGTGAAACTCGGTAAAGCCTTTGAAAATGTTCTTAATATAATCAAGCCCGGTTGGTCTCTTACTGTCACGAGCAAGTTTTACACGTTCATAAGCAATTCCGCTCATACCATCGCCCTCCCATCGTGCATTTTTAGCAGTTCAGTCAAATATTTCTTTTGTCCCAAACGTGGGATAATACTGTCAATAAATCCGTGTTCCAGTACAAATTCAGACGTTTGGAAGCCTTCGGGCAGAGCTTTCTTAGTTGTCTGCTCAATAACTCTCGCACCTGCAAAACCGACCGTTGCGCCAGGTTCAGCAAGAATAATATCCGCTTCCATAGCAAAACTTGCTGTCACGCCGCCCGTCGTTGGATCTGTAAGAACAGCAATATATAAAAGTCCCGCATCACTGTGACGCTTGACAGCAGCACTTGTTTTTGCCATCTGCATCAAAGACAATAAGCCTTCTTGCATACGAGCACCACCGGATACCGTAAATCCGATCACCGGCATACGATACTGCACGGCATATTCAAACAGTGTCGTTATTTTTTCGCCAACGGCACTGCCCATACTGCCCATCATAAAGTACGGCTCCATAACAAACAGACAGCATTTTTGTTTGCCAATGGTAGCTGTACCGCAGACTACTGCCTCTTTTTCGTTGCTTGCCACACGGACAGTTTCTATCTTATCTTTATATCCGGGAAAATTCAGCGGATTATCTGCTATCATATTGGAATACAATTCAAGAAAACTTCCTTTATCGGTTATCGTCTGTATGCGCTGACGTGCCTTCATGCGAAAGTGATGGCCGCAAGGACAGACAAGATCATTCGCCCAGAGACGACTCAGCGGAATGTCTTTGTGACAATTCGGACAATTTTTCTCAGGCTCTCCGGCATCACGCTGAACGGGAGCAGAAGTACGCCCGCCTTCTTCTAATTGATTTTTAGGCTTCAAAAAATTGAGTAATGCCATTTGATCACCTGTTTCCCATAAAAGTTAAATCATAGTTGCCGGATGTAAAGCGTTCATCCTCAACAATCCGCAGTTGTTCCTCAATGTTTGTCGGTATGCCGTCAATCACCAATTCACAGAGCGCCGCCCTCATTTTACGGAGGGTTTCTTCCCGGGTTTTTGCGTACACAATTAGTTTTCCAAGAAGTGAATCGTAGTAAGGTGATACGACTGTGCCTGCAACCAAGCAGGTATCAAATCGCACAGACGGACCTCCCGGAACATGGAGCATTTTCAAAGCTCCGCAGCTACCTGCGTTGATGCGACATTCGATTGCTGAACCTTTTATTTTGACATCTTTTTGTGTGAAATTCAGCGGAATACCGGCTGCAATACGAATCTGCCATTTCACAAGATCAAAGCCTGTCAGCATTTCTGTTACACAGTGCTCCACTTGCAGCCGTACATTCATTTCCATAAACCAGAAGTTGCCTTCACGGTCAAGCAGAAATTCAAGCGTACCGGCACCTACATAGCCGATCTTCTTTACGGCATCTACCGCAAGCTCTATAATCTTTTGACGTTGCTCATCACTAACAGCGGGAGAAGGTGTTTCTTCCAGTAGTTTTTGATTTCTTCTCTGGAGAGAGCAGTCACGGTCTCCAAGGCACAAGGCATTTCCGTGTTCGTCGGCAAGAATCTGCAATTCCACATGCCTTGCGGGAAAGACATATTTTTCAAGATATACACTGCCATCTCCAAAGGCACTAATTGCTTCGCTTGTAGCTTGATGATAGGCATCCTCCAGTTCATCTTCCGAGCGGATCAGACGGATGCCCCGTCCACCGCCGCCTGCACAGGCTTTGAGCATTACGGGATATCCGATCCTGTCGGCTGCTCGCTTTGCTTCCTGGGCGGAAGCGACCGCTTTTGTTCCCGGAATGACCGATAGCCCCGTACCTCGAATCAGCTCTTTCAAGATCGCTTTATCACTAAGGCGTTCCATGCTTTCGGGATCCGGACCGATAAATACCAATCCGTTCTTTCTGCAGGCACGGGCAAAATGTGCATTTTCAGAAAGAAATCCATAACCGGGATGAATCGCCTGGGCACCTGCTAAAATAGCGGTGCTGATAATTTGGTTTTCATTCAGATAGCTTTCCGAGGCTTCGGGGCCTCCGATGCAATAGCTTTGATCGGCAAGCGCCACGTGAAGGGCGTTTTTATCTGCCTCAGAATATACAGCAACCGTAGCTACGCCCATTTCCTTGCAAGCGCGAATGATGCGGACAGCGATCTCGCCACGGTTGGCGATCAGTATTTTTGAAAACATAGTTTATGCTCCTGTAATTGCAAAGGAAAATTCTGCCGATACGCATAGCCGTCCGTCCACCGTAACTGTACCTTCAGCAAAGTAGAAAGGGGGCTTTGCTCGTTTGATACGGCACTGTGTTTCAACGGTGTCACCGGGTTTGACAGGCGAACGGAATTTTACATTATTAAGTCCTGTATAAACGGGTAATTTACCTTCGCTCATTGCATCCTGCATCAGTACGCAAGCGGACTGAGCCAGTATCTCACAGAGAATAACGCCCGGCACGATAGGATTATCAGGGAAATGTCCCTTGAGGAAGAACTCATCACCACGGACGGTATAATGCCCGACAGCGGTGCCGTTCTTGTTTTCCACATCGTCAAGAAGCAGCATATTGTCTCTGTGAGGAAGTATATTCATTATTTCTTCTCTGTTCATAGCCTTACCTCTTGATACGGAACAATTCTGTTCCGTATTCTACAACCTGCCCATTTGTAACGCAGATCTCCGAAATGACGCCTTCTTCTTCAGCAGTAATTTCATTCATCATTTTCATCGCCTCGACAATACAAAGAGTTTGCCCCTTTGTCACCGTATCGCCGATAGAAACATAGGAATCAGCATTTTCAGCGGGAGCTGCATAAAACACACCGACGATGGGCGATTTTACGCTGATGTAGTCTTTCGGTTCGGACGGAGCCTGTGTTGTGCCGGTAGGTTCAGGAACAGAATATACGGTTTCTTGCACCGAAGTCCCAACGGAACGCTCCAAACGGACCTTATTGTTTTCTTCTGTGATTTCAAGTCCGGTCAGCCCAAGCTCCTTCATCAGCTCGGCATATTTGCGAATATCTGTTTCTTTCATCGGATTACACCTTTCTGAAAGCAAGACAAGCGTTATGACCGCCAAATCCAAGAGAATTGGAAAGTGCCAGTGTAATGTCTGCTTCCACGGCAGTATTCGGCACACAGTTCAGATCACAATTTTCATCCTGCTCATCCAAATGGATTGTAGGAGGAATCACGCCCTCGTTGAGTGCAAAAAGGCAAGCCAGTGCTTCAATTGCACCTGCTGCGCCAAGCATATGTCCTGTCATTGACTTTGTGGAGCTTACATACGCTTTCTTTGCGTTATCTTCGCCAAGGGCTTTCTTAATAGCAGCCGTCTCAATCACATCATTCATCGGAGTACCCGTGCCGTGTGCATTGACATAAACGGTATCCGTATCTGTATAGCCTGCTTCCTTCATAGCGTCCATCATTGCCTGTGCGCCGCCACGCGCATCGGGATGCGGTGCTGTGATATGATGAGCGTCGCAGGTTGAACCGTAGCCGCACACCTCACCGTAAATCTTTGCACCACGAGCTTTTGCGTGTTCGTATTCTTCAAGTACCAGTGCGACAGCACCTTCACCGATAACAAATCCACCCCTGCGCTTATCAAAAGGCAGGGATGCCTCGTCGGGATTTTCAGAAGTGGAAAGCGCCTTCATATTCACAAAACCTGCGATAGCAGAAGGAACAATGGCGGCTTCGGCACCGCCGGTAATTACGGCATCCGCATACCCGTGACGAACAAGGCGCATAGCTTCACCGATAGCATTGGAACCGGAAGCGCAAGCCGTAACAGCAGGCATGGCAGAGCCACGGCAATCGTGGCGAATGGCAATCATACCGGCTGCCATATTGCCGATCATCATAGGTACAAACAGCGGAGAAACACGGCGGGGGCCTTTCTCCATCAGCTTGGTGTGCTCCGTTTCAAAAGTACCGATGCCACCGATACCCGTACCGAATATAACGGCAAAGCGTTCGGGCTCAACAGTACCTTCGACACCGCTTTCGTCCACTGCCTGCTGTGCTGCTGCAACGGTAAACTGTGCATAGCGATCAGTACGAAGCACATCATTAATCTCTAAGTATTCTTTGGGATCGAAGTCCTTGACTTCGGCAGCCAACTTTGCCTTATATTTCTCTGTATCAAAAAGTGTAATGGGAGCAATGCCGTTTTTGCCGTTCTTCATACCCTCCCAGGTATCAGCGACATTGTTTCCCAAAGGGGTTATTGCACCGATTCCGGTAACAACAACACGTCTGTTTTCACTCATAATCTTTCTCCTTACATGGCAATTCCGCCGTCAACACGGAGGATTTCGCCGGTTACATATTTTGCAGTCGCAAGGTATGCTACTGCATCCGCTACATCTTCTGTTTCCCCCATCTTGCCGAGAGGGATCATATTCAAAAGTGGATTATCTGTTTGATTTCCTGTCATATCCGTTGCAATAAAACCGGGAGCAACCGCATTACAGCGAACCCCTTTGGGGGCAAGCTCCTTTGCCACGGACTTTGTGAGTCCGATCAGCCCGGCTTTTGATGCAGAGTAATTACATTGTCCTGCATTTCCCATTAGCCCTGCAACCGAAGTAACATTGATAATAGCGCCCTCATGTGCACGAATGAACAATCCTGTCATATGACGGATCATATTGAAAGCGCCCTTGAGATTGGTATCCAGAACCGCATCAAAATCTTCTTCCTTCATCATAGCGAGCAGACCGTCACGGGTAATACCTGCGTTATTGACAAGAATCTGTGCTGTACCAAAGTCAGCTTTGATTATGGCTACGGTTTCCTTTGCTGCAGAAAAGTCAGCAACGTTGCATTGATAAGACTTTGCCTCTACGCCGTATTCCTGCTTGCATTTTTCGCAAACTCGTTCTGCGGCGGTTGCATTACCTGCGTAAATAACAGCTACATTAGCACCCATTGATGCCAACTTATATACGATTGCCTCACCGATGCCACGAGATCCACCGGTCACAACCGCTGTTTTTCCTTTTAACATCCTTCTACCTCCGCAAGATATTCCATAATATTTACAGCCTTAACATCTGCGCTGATCTTCTTAATCATATTGGTAAGCGTTTTGCCGGGTCCGATTTCGATAAGAGTATCAACGCCGTCGGAAATCATATTGCGGATAATCTTTTCCCATTGCACAGGATTGCAGATCTGCGCAGAAAGTAAGCTTTCTACGTCATCCGTATAGACTTCGGCGGTCATATTGGAATAGAGCGTGATGTTTCTTTCCTTAGTCACTGACTGTTTCAGTTCTTCGGCAAAAGATTCTGCTGCGGCCTTCATAAAGGGCGAGTGGAAAGCTCCTTTCACTTTCAACGGAATGGCTCTGCCTCCAGCCGCCTTGATGTCAGAAAAGAAGTCCGCCATCTGCGAGGAGAAACCGGATACGGTAATCTGTTCGGGACAGTTAAAGTTTACAGGGTAAACATCGGAATATTTACTGCATACGTCCTGTACCTGTTCAGCCGTCAGCTTAACAACAGCCGCCATAGAGGTATCAAACTTTTCAGCTTCGCTCTGCATCAGCTCTCCGCGTTTGCAGACAAGACGGAATCCTGTTTCATTGTCAAAGGTTCCACTAACCGTTGCGGCAACAACCTCACCGAGAGAAAAACCGGCAACCACATCGGGGGTAATACCTTTCCCGATTAGAACACTTGCCGCCGCCAGTTCCATTGCAAAAAGGCAAGGCTGTGTATTTTTTGTTTCCTTTAATTCTTCTTCCGTGCCGTTAAAGCACTGAGCAGACGTGCCTGGACGGATTTCATCACACAGATCGTAAATTTCTTTGGCAACCGGATATTTTTCATACAGGTCTTTTCCCATACCGGGAAACTGGTCGCCCTGACCTGAAAAAACAAATGCTATTTTACCCATTGCGATGCCCTCAGAAGGATAGGCTCAGCTTCCTCCACAACTTCCTTAACAATTTCTGCCGCAGGCTGCTCTTTCTTAACCATAGCGGCAATCTGGCCGGAGAGGAAACAACCCTTTTCGTTATCACCCTCTTGCACGGCAAGTCTTAACGCGCCTGTCGCAAGTGCTTCCAATTCTTCATCCGGCATACCGCCGTATTCAGCCTTGGAATACTCTCTTGCAAACTGTGTGCGTAGGCTGCGAACGGGATGCCCTAAACGCTTGCCCGTTACCATTGTGCAAAGATCAGAAGCCTTTAGGATTTTTTCCTTATATGCAGGGTGAATGGTACATTCCGTTGCACTGAGAAAACGGGTTCCCATCTGTACGCCCTCTGCGCCAAGCATAAACGCTGCAGCAACACCTCTGCCGTCTGCAATGCCACCGGCAGCAATAACAGGCAAAGTCGTTGCATCGCAAATCTGCGGAACAAGTACCATTGTGGTAAGTTCACCTACGTGACCGCCGCTTTCTCCGCCCTCTGCGATAAGAGCAGACGCACCGAGACGAGTCATCAGCTTAGCCATAGCGACCGAAGCAACAACAGGAATTACTTTGATACCTGCGGCAAGCCATTCCTTCATGTATTTGGATGGATTGCCGGCACCGGTAGTGACAACCTCAACTTTTTCTTCAACAACAACTTTTGCAACGTCATCCGCAAAGGGGCTCAAAAGCATAATGTTTACACCGATAGGTTTATCGGTAATGCTTTTGGCAATTTGAATTTGCTGTCTTACATAATCACCGGGAGCGTTTCCGGCCGCAATAATGCCAAGGCCGCCACCGCCCGACACGGCAGCGGCCAGTTTGCCGTCAGCGATCCAAGCCATACCACCTTGAAACACAGGATATTCGATACCCAGCATTTCACAAATTGCTGACTTAATCATAAGCATCAACCCTGCTTGCTCTGGATGAACTTATCCAGGTCGTCAATGGTCTCAACTTTCTGGTCCAATTCAATTTCGATGCCGATTTCGTCCTCCAGGTTCATAAGAAGCTCTACCGTGTCAAGAGAGTCGATGCCAAGCTCAGAGAACTTGCTTTCTGGCTTTACAGCAGAAACATCACAGCCTGTGCGTTCCGAAACGATTTTTGCAATAGCGTCAAAGTACATAATTGAATGCCTCCAAAATAAAAATTTCAAGCAGTTTTTTTGCTGTTTATCGACATTCATTATACTCAAGTGCTGTTCCCAAATCGCACCACGATCGTTCCTTTTGCGTTCCAAATTTATAAAAATATTGTGAATTCTTTGTCAGTGATTGGAACCAAGTATAGGTACCTCCCTTAATACAAACACAAAAACACCCTGTTGGGAACTCAGTAATTTCTGCATTCCCAACGGTGTGTTTTGGCTTTTTACGGGTGAAATATTCCTTTCTTTTTCAGTTTGTCCCGCATCTTATCAAGTCCCTTATGATAGATGTTCTCCGCCGCTTCCGCAGAGGATAGCTCGTTCTTGTAAGCAATTTCTTGGAATGTGTGCGGCCTGAACTTTGGACTTTTCATACTATGGCAATCGGGGCAGAAACCGATGTGAGAGCGTATGACCTCACGCTCACGGTAAGAAAGCTCGTCTAAAGCGCCGAATACCGCTTCGCTCCGTTCTTGCCGCAGAAGTTCACTAAAAGGCGCTCAAAGGTATAATCACAAGTAACGTCCTCTCGGCTTTCCTCACTATCTTCGTCAGCATAACTGCGGTAAAAGTCTACAAACTGCATATTGTGAAATCCGCTTCGCAGGATCTCACTTACCGTCTTTTCGGACAAACCAACTTCATCGGATATTCTTTTCAGCGTTTCGGGATCATTCCTGCTGTTGTAGGCGGCATATAACAGCATTACATTACGCAGATTTTGGTATTCATCGTTACTCTGTACCGTAAAGCCGGTGCGCATCGTGCGGATATAATTATGAATTTCCTCCCACATAATACGGGTTTTATAGGTTATAAACGGTGTGCCGCCATTGGGGTTGTATTTCTCTAATGCCCACAGGATACCAAGTACACACGCTTCCTTTATATCAAGAAAATGCCCGAACATAGCATACCGCTGCACAATGCCCATAACGGTTGTATTCAGCGTTGGCTCATAGTAATGCAGAAACCAAGACAGATACTTTTCGTCTTTTTCGGTAAGGTATAATTCAATATATTCCTGCAAATCGTCTTTTCTCGGCGGTACCGGAGAAAGACGGTAGATATATAATTCCTTTTGCCATTCCTTCGCGGCACTCACCCCCCAATTTGCAAAATTGCCGTTACTTTAATCGTTTATAGGTCAGCGCATATAATGCTTCCCGTGTCATATCTCTTTTGAATTGTTCGGCGGTATATCCGTCGCCGTGGATTGCCAATGTTTTCAGCTCGTCTGCAATCTCTTTTGACATCGTTGCAAATTCTTTTGTAATCGTGCCTTTGGATAGCTCGGCTCGGATGCAGTTACAACGCTTTTTATGGATGCTCAGTATCGGGTGAGCTTCCACCTTTTCTTTTTTGCCCATAATAACCGCATACTGTCTGCAAGTCATTTTCTCACCGTTATACTCATAGGGAGCAATTCCGTTGCAGTATTTTTGCCTACGGGCAGAGGTCATAAGGAAATACTTTTTGCAAATTTCGCATTGTCTTGGGTAATGCCCGTGATGCAGACCTTCAAAGAAATCCGTAATTACAAAGCTATAATAATTTTCAAAATATAAGCGCCGTGCTATCGTTGCGGTTTTACTGCGGCTGGATTTCTTATTACCTACGTATTCTGTTTCCACGGGAAAGGCTACAGAACCGAATATATCAAGTGCTATGGGCAGTAGATAGTCCTCGTTAAACTTTTCGGCTTCATCTATGCGGGATACGAAATCCTGCAGGCCGTGAAAGGCGTTGCGCATATCCTCTTTTAGATCGTTGTAAAAATCCAGAGTAAAGAACACCTCATTGAGCAAATCCCGTGCTTCCGTCATAAATTCCTTATCATAGGAGTTCGGGACACGGTCAAGCCAAGCCTGCTCAGAAGTCATATTATAAACCTCTGCCTTGCGCCGCCAAAATTCTGTTATCTTTTTATGGTTTTCCTCTGTAAAAAGATTTGCCACACGCTCCCATTCGGTCTTAGTATCCAGCATATTAAACGGACTCAACCAAGGAAGTGCCTTAAAGATATGCTGCATACGCTCACCGACTTCGAGAAAATCCCGTACATCCATATATCCAATATCAAGCGTTTTTTCCAAATACAAGTTATCCGTAGTGAATACGGCAATACGGGCGGCAGTGTCATTTTCGTAATACTGATTCAGCAGATGGGTGGCGAAATACCCTGCTTGATACACTTTGCCGCCGATATGCACTCTGCCATCACGATAGTCAGCGGTAAAATATTCAACCTTTTCACGCATAGTTTCTTGCCCTCCATCTCCCTATTCTATAAAGTAGAGAGAGCGAAAACCTCACAATACTCTGGGCATTGCCGTCGGGAAACCGGCGGCTTTTTTATTGCCCGAAAACGAAAGGAGG
>ERZ835980.1836-NODE-1836-length-21566-cov-5.867789_pt1 | contig 21566 bp, 18 predicted proteins | sample MGYA00519943_ERZ835980 | MGnify/ENA primary metagenome ERZ835980 (study PRJEB31850, sample SAMEA3708791) | human gut metagenome | biome: human gut; feature: human-associated habitat; material: faeces | place: China | collected 2014 ... | reverse complement strand
AGAGTGTGATGATCTGGACATTTGTGTTTTCATTCATAGTAAAATCTCCTTTATAGTGATGCTGAGCTGATGTGGATAGCTCAATTGTGTTATCATAGTTATAATATATAACTGTGGCTGGGTAAGATATCAGTGCTGGAGTAAATATAGTATCTGACGCTTAGTTAATGTGTACCAGTACCCGCGTACCACTTTAATAAACCTCTTTAATCAGTCTATCTATCAAAAAACACTAATAAATAATACTGGGTCGTGGGTACTGGTACATGAAATCACCTTATTTCCTGAGAGATAATCCAGCGTATCCTCTGGGTCTGGAGCCGTCTGCTGTTTGTCGTTTAACAGATGGAAACCGTTCGCCGAAAAGCTGTTTGAACATTTTGGAGAATTTCTCCTTGGCAAGTACTGCGTAGCTGTTTTTTGCACAAAAATTGGTGTAGGCGGTGTGAAGAGCTTCCGTAGTAACAAATGACGAATCATCATAAGAGCAGCAATCCTCAAAGAACTGCTGGATAACTGATTCTGCGGTGACTGTTGGCACGACTGACTGCTCCTTTATAGGATTCAAATACTCATCTCCGGAAAAAACGTAGTTCCGGCTGCGAAGATGCCGATACGCATTCAGAGCACGGTGTATTATCGCATGCTTTTCTTTGCTGAGTATCTCATACAGCCCCTTTACCTGCTTGTCCTTAGGAACCGAGTGCAGAAAAGGTATTTCGACTATTCTGTTGATAAACGCCTGATCCTGTGAAACTAAAGTAATAGGAAAATTGCTTGCGAATATAAGCTTGGCTGTATTGATAAACCTTGCCATATCCTTGTATTTCTGCTCATACGAGATGGAATCCCCGCCTGTCAGGCATTTTATCATGGCAACTGCTGAATCTGTCAGTGGGGTTTTCGGCAGATCGGCACAGGTTATCAGCTTTTTGCCGTTTGCGAGCGAAAGACCGAACCTCTCGCCGAATTGATTTATCATCAGCGGGCATACTGCGTCCTCACGGAAAAAGCTGCAAATCAATTTTATCAGCAGACTTTTACCGGAGTCACCTGGTCCCAGAAGCAGGAAGAAACACTTAGCGTTGATGTCGTCAGTCAGGATATAGCCGATAGCTTCCCAGACCCTGTTGATGAGCGCTTGATTTCCGTCATAGCAGTTGAACAGGAAATTATCAAAATTAGGGCAGTTCGCTGGCGTTGATGGGTCGTAATAATCATCAACTATGTTTGTGATGAAAATGTCCGGTGTTGGAGCCATGAACTTAAAAGACCTCAAATCAAGAATTCCGTTTTTGAAACCAAGATAATCCGGATGTATGGTATCGTGAATATCACCCACAATGTCAGGGTTCATTGTAATGAACTCATGAACGTACTTGACGATAAAAGGAGTTCCGCATTGCTTGACATCTTCGCGGCAAAGCGACATGATAAGGCGTCTTGCTTCCACGTCAGTAAGCTGCATATAGTGACACTGGGTGCGATTGTAATAATACAGCACTTCTCCAACGATTTTCATGGGTATTAATTGAATAACCTTTTCCATAAGGTTATAGCTTGAAAGTTTGTCATTCACAGATTTCTTCGCCAATGAAATTCCGTTATCCGTGCTTCTGGTTCCTGAGATGAATTGAGCAAGTTTTTTCATCAGCTCTTCGCTTGTATCGGATTCTTGGTCATTAGCAGGTGAATCAATCGCTTGAGAAATGAGCGCAGTGTTCTGTTCTGCGTTCGGGCTAGTTGATACCGTCGTGGTATTGAATGGCGATTCTTCTGTTGAAGAGGTGCTCAAAGCAAGTTGAGCCTTTGCTTCAGCACTGTTGCTCCATGCTGTGGGGAAGTATTTTGGAGATTCAGTTGAAGCCGGAGCATCATAAACCTCGAGCGTTTCTGTATTGTCATAAACCACCTTTCTAAGCTCGCGTATCATTTCCTGAGTGCATTTTATTGCATCCTGTTCATCTGTAAATTCTTGAACGAATGGTGATACTCGATCATTCACAGTAATAACCGGAGTAGCAAACATAATGTTTCCGCCCCTGTTAACTGGTTCTACATTGCCTGTTGTTCTTATAACAACAAACGGGTCAGTTGCCTTATTTTTCATTAGCCGAATTCCTCCATAATAATTCATCTTTTGAGCAAAAAGCAGTAATCTTAATGCATATCATCCCCCTTTTATTAACTTCCTTGCAATTCATTCTTCTATGTGGCTGTTAAAATATCATCCCTCCTATCTTTTTCCTTGACATTATTGATTCTGCCTGATATAATTATATCATCTGATATGTCATTTTAAAAGCTACTAAAACCTATGACATTTTAGCCAAAATAACAGATATGTCATATCAACAATCAAAAACACGGTCTCGTATCGTCGAACGGAGGAAATATGATTACATTTGAAAAGGGATTTTATATAACATATAATGTTGGAACGTACAGAATAAAAGACAACGGAAATGGTGGTAAATATATTGTGTCAAATGAATACTCATCAGTATTCAATAGAGAACCAAAAATACAGACTAAAATAGAATACTTTAATTATCCTCATAATTCGTTGAATATGCTTACGGAATTTGCTAATGTTGATGTGTCCAAAGTTGATTCAATAATAAAATATTGCAATAAATTCGGCCTTCCTGTTTCATCCTCATATCTGGATAAAAAGTACAATGGATTGTATCGAGGGTATTATATAGTGAATCTTGAGGAGTATAAAGAAATAAATCCTTTTTGGGAATATGACAGTATGCCTCTTGATGAGTTTATTAACAATCATACTAATGTGTCTAATTTACTGTATCTACGTAATGCTTTAGGCTCCAACAATTATGAAAAAAAGAAATATATTGAAACTATTGCTTCTGTCATGCTTTTCTATTTTGAAAAAAGTTTTAATTTGAATTTTCAAAATGAGATTCCAATTACGCATACAGCATGTTATCAGTATATTTTTCTTAGATTTTACAAATTAATGGGGAATGGTGATGATTTAGCTCGAATATTTTTTAGATTTGTACAAACTAGGCGACAGAATGTAGAATCCCTGGCTGATTTTACCTATGTTGATTACGTTAAAGGAAAGAACGAAGAAAATTATGAGCTTTTTATTTATTTCGATTGTTTCCTTATGGAACTTGCTCAGAACAATCCGTCAATTTATGTTGATATGAAAAGAAGACTGGTTAAATTTGATAAAGAAGTTAAGATTACTACAAAGTTATTAGATATTGCTGAAATGATTTTACCGTCGATAATGATAGGTATTATAAATCAGCGCCTTGTTAGAGTACACCCTATTTTAGCTTGTGATTCTAAAAGCAAAGTTTATACTGCAACTTGGGACTGGACTAGTCAAATGGATGGAATTATAATTGAGTTACTATTAAACTTGTCTGAAAAAAGTATTGTAAAAAAGTGTGCCAATCCAACATGCAATAATTACTTTATGCCCCTACGCGGCAATAAAAAGTATTGTTGCAATACCTGTGCTGTATGTGTAGCCAAACGCCGTCAACGTCAAAGAGAGAAGGAAAAGGCAAAGGCTGCTAAAAATGATACTTGATTTATAAAATTTTTCAGTTGCATATTTTGATGAGAATTAAAATACCATAAAAAGTAAGGTGAAGGCTTAAGGCTCTTGCTTTACTTAGCAAATAGATTTCTTTATCACACTTTTTTTATATTTTGCATATTGAATAGTACTATTAAATGCCAATACTTAAGTATTGTTAAAATCTGGTTAATTAATGCTTGGAATGATAAGTATAGCAAAAGCCGAACAAAAATGTCCGGCTTTTGCCATTTAGTAAATATTCTCACAAACCCAACACATAAACACTACTGCGTCCATGGGGTCTTTAGAAAGTCCTCCTTCTGGTGTAGAGGAGGAAAATTCAAAACTAATTCCTCCGATTACATATGAATAGTTCCAACCGTCCCACATAGCACTTTCTGTAATGTCTGTATATCCGAGAATTGCAAAAACTTCTCTATTTGTCATTCCCGGTTGGATTTTATCCATTTCACCCCACCCTTTTGAAATATAATTTCCTGGGTAAACAATTATCTTAGTAATTTTTTCGCTGTTTACAGAATTTGCACCAAAGGGAATGTTTAGTCCATATTGACTGTATTCATATGAATAAGATCCGAAACTTTCTTTGATGATGTAATCGCTGCCAAGAATGCTTACAGCTTCATCAACTGTTAGTCCCATAAAATTCGTTGCAGCATATTTGTGATCATCATATCCCTGTTGGTTATTGTTGTTTCCATCAGATATCGGATCGGTTTCATTGGACGAATTATATTCCAATTCCAGGTTAGTACAATTATCAAATGCATTTTTGGCTATTTCTGAAGGATATGGCTCAATATATAGATCAGTTAGGGCTGTGCAATTTAAAAACGCGTTATTTCCGATTGATGAGATATTACTACCGGAAAAATTAGTTAGCGATATACAATCAGCAAAGCACTCATTCGGTATGACTGTTTGATAGTCACTGGTTGACATAAAGTATACATCGGCAGACCTTAACTTTGTACATCCCTTAAAAACTCCTCCTTTTTCAGTAGAGGTTCTGTAATCACCGAAGCTACCGCTATTTATATAAAGCTCTGTCAACCCAGTGCAATTAGTAAACGAATTTGAGCTCAAGGTTACATTAGTGAGATTAAGGCTGTCAAGCGATATGCAATTTTCAAATGTATTTTCCCCAATTTTTCCCCCTTTTGACAATACTCCGATTGCAGCCTTGTAATATGGATTATCGTGCTCGTATGTTTGTATTATTTGAAGAGCAGCACACCCTTTGAATGCTTCATTAGAAATGTGGATTCTAGAATCAGGCAGTATTATTTTTCTAAGGTTTTCGCACCCTTTAAAAGCTCTGTCCATAATCATGAATTCGTCCCCATTTTCTATTTTGACAGCAGAGCAATCTAGCTCTTCAAGCAAAGTACAACCCATAAATGCATTTTTACCTATGGAGGTAATGTTTTTACCCAGCTTTATACTTGTAATATGCTTATTATAACTTGAATCTTTAAATGCTGATTCTGAAATTTCGGTTACAGGTCTGAACCATATTGTGTCAGGAATTGTAATCTCATCTTGGTTGCCCGTGTATTGAGTAATTATATAGTGGTCATTGATTAACTTATATTGGAAGTATACCCCTGATTGAAGAATTATTACAACAATCAGTACTTCAAATATGATTAAACCGGATATCCATTTTACCGAACTTAACACAGCTTTTTTACGATTTTGTTTTTTTAGTTCTTTATCATTTCCCTTTTCTAGGAATGAAGTCACGCTGTCATGGGCGCCAGCTTTTTCTTTCTGAGGAGAAACTAATCCTTCTGTCGCACTTTTTTCTGTGGACTGCTCGGGGTTTAATATATCATGTTCACCATTAGTTACCTTATCGTTTTCTTCGGTAACATCTGCCCCACATTTGGGGCAGAACAAGCTGTCGTTTGGAATTTGGTTTCCGCATTTCTTGCAATACATAATGATACCTCCATTTTTTAACTATAATGATGATTTGCTTAATAAATTAATTATGCTTCTGTTGGCATTGGTATAACTTCGCACATACGACAAGATGTTTATATAAAACCTGTGTTTTCTGGCGGATGAGTTTTTGGAATCACTTTTTTCCCGGTAAACTGCGGATTATGTTCCCTTTTCCGTCAGTGGTAATTTTGGATTTCTGCAAGTTGTGGTGCAGCCGCATCCTGCTTGGAATACCGTTCTGCAGTAAGGACACTTAATTGTTGTCATATGATTACTCCTTCCTTAACTCTTAGCTCAAATGAGATTCTTTATCTCGTACTTTGAGCATCCCATGCATTGCGAGTACATTTCCTTGTGCTTTATTTCGCACATTGACTTTACATCCCTGTCATACTCCCACAACTTCATGAATGGATCTCCAGAGGGACGTATATGGTTATGTGCGGGGTCATACCAATGCTTACAGAGGGCACAGACCCGCTGGTTGACAATGTGAATTCTAACAGTTTGTCTTGACATATTTCCTCCCGATTTGTTTATTGATGTATATATTGCTGACTGTCGAAAAAATCAGATAGTTTTCTTTTTTACATTATATCACAAAATGTGGCTAAATGCAATAGCTTTTATATTTAGTAGATAGTATTCTTCTATATCTATCAGATATATACTATAAACATAGCATTATGTAGAAAGGAAAAGGTGAAGATGAATCTTGTATCGATAGGTAGCAGAATCAAAGCCGAGCGGAAAAAGCTCGGCTTATCACAGGAAAAGCTTGCAGAGCAGATAAACGTTACTCCTCATTATATCTATGAGATAGAACGCGGCTCAAAGGCAATGTCAATGGAAACATTGATAAATCTATGTACAGTGATGGAGCTTTCAGCAGACTATCTCCTGTTTGGAATACAAAAGCAAAATTCAGGTTCCGTATACGAAAAGCTTGACCAGCTCAGCGATGAGCGCCGGCTTCGCGCAGAACAGGCGCTTGAGCTTCTTTTGCCGTTTTTACGTTGAACAGGATATGTATTCATCAAACACCGCGCAAATCTCGTCAATTATACAACGCTCGAATTGTTTCGCTGCTGCTTCCAAAAACAACAAGCGGGCGTTTTCAATGTTGGTATGTGAAATTTTGTTTAACAAAAGCTTTTCAAACAGCTTATCCGGATCTTGGCAAAACTCTGATAAATCATTAAAAATAATTTTGTTTGCAGCATCAACAGCCATTTTGGCGAGTCCGCTGCATTCACATTTCAGTTCAAGTATCTCCACTTCTGTTTCTGCCATAGCCCATGGTGAAAGCTCTTCGTAATCAGCCCTCATACAACCGTGGCACCAATTGGCTGCTTCAAACGTTGTCACGGGAAGCTCATCGCATTGTTCAAGGTATCGGTAGGTCCATTCTGCAAGATTAGTTAGCCTGATAAACCCAATATCACATAATGCCGTGTCTGCACTGTTGCAGCATTCTTTAAGGTCGACGTAAAGTTGGCAGTACTCCATGTTTCGCTTAAAGAGCTTGTCGTTTTCCCCTGACTGCTCATATTCCGTTCTTTCAAGAGCCTTCATTATGTCGGGGAAAAATCCTGTATGGTTCACCATACGTTTTCTGTGCTTGACCAAAACCTTAAAAAACACCAGCGGTTCAATCGGTTTAAGATAGCAATGTTCGGAGATAAAATTGCTAACGCAAGAAAGATTATCCAGAAGGATTTTGCGGTCAGAGTTGTTTTCATCAGGGTAGTTAAGGCAAAGCATACGATAAATTTTCAGATAGTATTCATCCTTTTTGTCCGATTCCTTTTCTCCCGAATGCAGTTTGCGCATAATATCGCTGAACGTGTGGCTTTTTTGTTTTATCTCTTGAAGCCAATTTATGATCTCATTTGTTTTTTGAGTGGTATATATCCAATTGTCTGTTGCAAGTTCTATGTCGCGTGTTTCAAAACTTCCTCCCGCCATAAGCCAAACGAGCATCTCAATACGATCTGATGTCATTTGATCATGACACAATGGTATTATTTCTGACCATATTAGTGGACGCCGAAATTCTTTTATCCCGCATTTCTCGGCAAGTGCTTTATATCTGGCGATTTCATTCTGCACCACTGAAGCGAACTCATCGAATGTCATTGCACACTCTGACTTTAACTCCCTTGCCGTGAAGATCGGATTTGAAATGATATATTGTTTGATTTCTGTTTCCGTCATTTTTCTCACCTCGCGTTTTATCTATATTATAAAACATGTTTTACCTTTTTTCAATAATTATCGGTTCCAAAAAATAATATATTTTTTTGGAACTAAAACCACTATCGGCTGTCGATCAGGTTTGATATAATTATCAGAAAGAGGTGAGCAGATTGAATTTATTTGAGTTGATTGACGAATATAATAAAATTGAGGGCAGGAAAAGCGGTCTGCTGTTTTCAGGCGGGGAATGTATGTATCTCATAAATGAAAAATGCTGCAAAGCGGAATGCGGGATTTTGTGCCTTAATGGAATATGCAGGGAATATTCCGAAGGTTTTCTGATCATAAAACATGGCGCAAATGTTACCGTGTATGAAAAAAATCAACGCGTATTAAAACTCTGCGAAGTCATTGTTACATATAGAATCATCACAGACAGCGGTGATATATGCGGCGTATTTACTGGTGGAAACGAAGTATTTCCCGCCGAAATACAGTCCTCGGACAGCCGTATCATCTCATTGATAAAACATCTTATATCAGGAAGGACTGTGCAAAAATATACTGTTTTGCCAGAATTGAGGCTAATGCAGAAGGCTATGGCTGAAGGCGAAATGAATTTGCGGGAAAATTTGCTTTCAACTGTAAAACTGCTCCGCGATGAATTACACTAAAAAATAAACCTGCTTTTTATGGCAGGTTTATTGAATGCTAGTCTTTGAGATTTTTATATAGCGTAGTTTTCCTGACACCTGTCAATTCAGTTATCTCACTGACGGTGTACTGCCCAGTCTTGTAAAGCTTCACAGCCTTGCGAACAGCATCGCTGTCGATTGGCTTTCGACCACCCTTTCGTCCTCTCGCACGAGCAGCGGCTAGTCCCTCTTTGGTTCTGTCGGCCAGGACATCACGCTCAAACTGAGCCAGTGCTGACATCAGCGTGAAAAGCAGTTTTCCGGTACTGGTCGTTGTATCAATAGATTCTTTCAGAGATACGAGATTCACACCTTTCGAGTTGAAAGTTTCCATCAGCCAGATCAGATCTTTTGTACTTCTGCCGAGTCTAGAGAGGGATTCCACTACAACCGTGTCTCCCTCGGTCAGGCGTTCGAGAAGTTTTTCAAGTTCTGGACGATTGCGTTTTGTGCCCGTCATCTTCTCGTTGTAGATGAAATCCACTCCATATTTCTGGAGCATATCAAGCTGACGGTCGAGGTTTTGCTGCTCGGTAGAAACTCGTGCATATCCGAATACGAAATTCTTCATCAGAATTCACCACAATAATCGTAAGCACATTCGTTCAGGATTTCGCACAACGCTTCTTCAATCACTCCTGGCTGGTAGAGCATTTCTTCTATCTCCTCAACAAAATATCCGTAGCTCAGGAGCAGGTCAATATCTTCTCTTGAAACACCAATACTGCCAGCAAAATCTTTGAGCTGTCTTACGTCCTGCGGCTCACTCTCGCATGATTCCAGGACATTCCACCAGTCACGGCGAAAATAGCGGTAGTCGTACATCATCAGACTTGTTGTGTCAAACATTCCCTGTTCTATTGTGCCTGTACTGTCGATTTTCAGAATGTCTCCGCAGGTAGTGTTGATTTTCTGGTGCTCAATACTGATGATTCCTAGACGTGTAAGTGCACGGTCAAGTATTGCTTCCGTGCTGGCGTAGACATACAGCCCACAAGTTTCATAATGATAGAGTGCAAGCGGATTATCGCCCTTGACGAAGTACAGATTGTTATTTTCGTCCAGAACCGTAAACACAAAAGACCCCTCGACAAGTTCAGCCATCTCGCTGATGGACTGTATGTCAAGGGGTTTCTGCTGTTCAAGAAGCTGAACTGCTATGTAGCTGTCCGTCTTGATTGGAGTATTCGGCAGCGACATCTGCTTGCGTAACCTCACATCATTGTGAAGAACACCGTTGTGAGCAAGGGCGAAACTCGTATTTCCGACCTTGCCGGGGAACGGGTGGTTGTTGCGGTTATCAAGCTTGTTACCTTGCGTTGCCATTCGGGTATGTCCCATGATGACGTTGGAATCATCGTGCAAATGCAGATGTACTTTGTGAGCAGCGAACGGGCGCTTGTAAATTGTGAGTTTGCCGTTGTGGTTGAATGCATAGCCGGTTGCGTCTGTGCCTCGTTCTTCACACTCCTCGGAAAGAACACGGAGCAGCTTCTCACGCTGCTTCGCATTAAGGGTGTGATTGTAGTCTATCAAGCCAAATATTGCACACATATCAGTCGTCCTCCTCTGCCGTAATAGGTGTGTTGATGTAGAGCTGGCGCTCTTTTAGGTATGTGATAAGTTCGGGCTCAGTGCTGTCATCAAGCGAACCTACGAAGTCCGACCAGCTTACGGATTTCAGTTCGCTGTCTGTCAGGTCGGTTGCAAGCTCGCAGATTTTATCCACGAGTTCCAGAGTTGCAATAAGCGTGTTGTATTTCAGCGTGCCACGGAACATACGAAACTCAATCGTGTGATAATTCGTAATATTCACGCAAGCGTAGCGACCATTGCAACCTTTCTTGGCGTCCTCCAGAATTTCTTTCGGACTGTTCTTGTAGCCGTATCTTGCTGCCCAGCGGTTCATCTGGTACTCGGTTCTGCGGCTGAATTTCAGCAGTTCCAGCCAGTGGTGTTCCACAAAATAAAGCACCCGGGAAATGCACTCGTCCTGTGTTTCCCGGGTACTGCCGAAGGCTGTTCTGTTTACGTGTACATGAAGCCCGCAGGTGCTGGTCTTATGACTGCGGTAATCCATGTGGATTGCTGAACGCATGATTTCCGCCCACGGCATTTTGTCCTTGTGGTATTTTAGGGACATTGGGTGAGTTACAATTTCCATTCCGTCTGAAAGGCTTCCGTCGGATTTTATGTATATATGCTCCGCAACCCGGTTGCCGATGTCCAGAAGCGTATCAGCGTTGTCGCTGTTCTTGCCACCCTCGTCGATTTCAAGTTCCACGCCGAAATAGCGCTTGCTGTCGCCGTAAAATATGGGTTCGGGCTTGTAGTTGTATTCGTGAATGGAGCTGTTCTGACGTTCCTCGTAGCAACGGTCGCAATAGGCGTAGTCATCGTCGTCATCGTAGTTAGCGTAGTCCCGATGAATGATTCTGCCGCAGCACTCGCAGGTCGTATAGTAATCATCGTAGCAGGAGTTGCAGAGCGTCATACTATCAGTGCCTGCATTGTCATCTGCCCAGATTCTGTCACCGCAATGCTCGCAAACGACTGTCTCGCTGTGATAGCAGTCATCGCATAAAATTCTGCCTTCAAATGTGTAGTAATCATCGGTTTCAATCGTCGCTCCGCAGCAGCTGCAAACGGGGCGGTTGGTTTCGTTGTTGTCCATGGTGTGTTCCTCCTAATCAGTATTCTTCTGCCAAAAGCATTGTGGTGTGAGTTTCGTCATCAATGACGAAAATTTTTGCTGTGATTGGTTCGTCAGTTGGGAACGTAAATGTTCGCTCGTAGTCTGGCTCCTCCTGACTGTGCGTGATCTGCTGATTTGTGCCGTTCGCTACGAGCTTAAATACCTGCAGGTAGTCTTTCCGCTCGACTTTCATGCTGTCAATGCAGTCCCAGAGTATTATCTGAGTGACGAGCGGCACGGTGCTTGTTATGCCTCTTGTGACATAACGCTGATTGTTAAACATTTTTTCTCCTTTCCCGGACACAAAAAATCCCCGAAGCATTTACGCTTCGGGGAAATTTCTGTGTGCCGTTATAAACGGATAGCTCATATATAGCTACACACTATTATAATATATATTTGAAAGAAAAAGCTTTACCCAGCTTATGGACGATGCCAATATGACAAATCTCTGAATAATTCATGTAAAATGTACCATACTTTTCAGTAAAACTCTTGACAAAATACATGTAAGACGATATAATATTGATAGATAAAGTCATTGTGTACCTAAGTTTTCAGTTGAGGTGATAAAATGGAGATAAAAAGAGACGCATATCTGAATGAGATAATACAATATAAGTGGGACGGTCAGATAAAGGTAATTACGGGAATCCGCCGCTGTGGGAAGTCATTCCTGCTGAGAACGCTGTACAGAAATTATTTGCTGGAGAACGGCGTTGCTGAAAAACGGATAATCAGCATCGAACTTGACCAAGTTCGTGACATAAAGTACAGAAATCCGCTGGGGCTTACTTCGTTTGTTCGTGGGTATGTTGAGGGCAAACAAGAGCAGTATTATCTGTTCATAGATGAAATCCAGATGTCCGACGAGGTGAATAACCCTTACAACCCGGACGGAAAGAAAATCACATTTTATGACGCTCTGAACGACCTGCGTGAGCTTGATAATCTTGATATTTACGTTACAGGCAGCAACTCGAAAATGCTGTCATCGGATATTCTGACCGAGTTCAGAGGGCGCAGCGATGAAATTCGAGTTCACCCGCTGTCATTCGCGGAGTATTTCTCGGCAGCCGGCGGCGACAAGGATGACGCCTTTGACGAATATGCATTCTATGGCGGTATGCCATTCGTGCTGTCACGACCGAACGACACTGCAAAGATGAAGTACCTTGAATCTCTGTTCAACGAGGTATATATCAAGGATATCGTTGAGCGTATGGGCATAAAGCACGAAGACGTGCTGAAACAGGTGCTTGACTTGATATGCTCCTCAATAGGCTCGCTTACCAATCCCAAGAAGATTTCTGATACTATTCGTTCGATGACGAATACATCTATTTCGCAGAACACGATAACCTCATATATCGGACACCTTGAGGACGCATTCCTCATTTCGGAAAGCAAGCGTTATGACGTAAAGGGAAAGTCTTATTTTGAATATCCGTACAAGTATTACTGCGAGGATATTGGTCTGCGTAACGCAAGAATTGGTTTCCGTCAGCAGGAGATGACTCACATTATGGAGAACATCATTTACAACGAACTGATAGTCCGTGGATTTTCAGTCGATGTGGGAGTTGTGTATTCCAGAGAGCAGAACAGCAGCGGGAACTACTCAAAGGTGGCGCGAGAGATAGATTTTGTTGCGGTTAAGGGCGGCAGGAAAGTGTATATTCAGTCGGCTTTTGCATTGCCAGACGAGGAAAAGGCGGCACAGGAAATGAAACCTTTCGCTCTGACTGGTGATAGTTTCCCTAAGGTTATAATCAGAAAGGACATCAGAAAACGCTGGTATGATGACATGGGAGTGCTAAATATTGGTTTGATTGACTTCCTGCTTGATGAAAATTCAATATAACACAAAGTAATCTCAGATTCTGGATTTATCTTTTTACTTGACGGGTCAATGCGTTTTGCTATCTTGCATAGATCTCTACGTTTGACTTATTAATGGTGTCTTTCACGATAACAAGAGTGTGTAGTTTGAATTTCCTTTGTGATATGTCTCTCTTTCTGTTAGTGTTCTTGATAGCATTAGTTTATCTTGAAGTGTTTGATTTATATCCGATTTATCAAAAATCAAGCTTGTTTTTTCAAGCATCTTATTGGTTGGAGTTAGTTCACATTTTATATTGTCACTGCAACAACTCTTGACACCGTTTTGTTTTATTAACCATCTGTGACTGTTTGTGCCGAAGATTTTTAAAGCATTGCCTTGAATGAAATTGAGTGATTCTGAATTTCCCTTTGCTGTCATTTTATTCATTCGAAATAATGGAGGACCTGGATAATATCCACAATCCGACAATTAATCTGATTATCTTAGGCTACTACATAGTGATAATATAGACTGTACTATTTTGGGGTGGATTATGAATTATTTTGAAAAGAAAAATAAAGATTATAGGTCTCTTGTATTGACATTCTTATGTGATTAGTGGTATAATTGATAATAAATGATATATGGAAAAGGAGGAGCGCTCATGACCAATCCATCGCCACTTCGTTATCCTGGCGGTAAGACAAAGTTAGCAGGTTTTATTCGGCTCGCAATACAGAATCTTAATATACAGGATTGCACCTACGTGGAGCCATTTGCAGGCGGAGCTGGAGTCGCTCTTTCTTTATTACTTGATAACGTTGTAGAACGAATTGTAATTAATGATTACGATAAATCAATTTATTCTTTTTGGCGTGCTATTAAGCAAGAACCTAATGATTTGATTGCACGAATAAAGAATACACCTATAACGATTGAAGAATGGTATCGACAGAAAGCAATATACTCTTCATCTACATCATATTCTTTGGATTTTGCTTTTGCTACGCTTTTTCTTAATAGGACAAATAGATCCGGTATATTAAATGCTGGTCCTATAGGTGGTTATGCACAAGCTGGAGAATGGAAAATTGATGTAAGATTTAATAAAGATGCAATAATATCAAAAATTGAAGCAATAGCAAAAGTCAGGAATAGGATTATTGTATACAATAAGGATATTATAAGCCTTTTACATAATTACGTTCCTTCTCTTGATGGAAATCTATTCTTTTATTTTGATCCTCCATATTTTAATAAGGGACAAGAGTTATACAAGAATTATTTTACACCTTCAGACCATAAGAAAATATACGATGTAATTTCTCAAGAGATTACTGCCCCTTGGATTGTCACATATGATGATGTAACGTCAATCAAAGAGGTATACAGCAATTATGATATTCGTATGTTTGATTTAATGTACAGCGCGGCAAATAAAGGCGTGGCTTCTGAAATAATGATTTTTTCGGATGTTAAATTTTGCCCATCTAAGAAACAGCTTCTTGATAATGGAATTAAAATCAATTTAAGGTGAATGAGGTGGAATTATGATTATAAAAAGTGTAGAAATAGAAAAATTTCGTGCATTTAATCAAGTGTCTTTTTGTTTAGGAAAAAGAATTACTGCTATATCTGGACGAAATGCAACTCAAAAAACAACCCTTTTAGGTTTAATTAGTCAACCTTTCACAATATCAAAGGAGCATCCAATGTATGGATGTAAAACGATAGATGGATATAACTTCAGGTCTCAATTTTTTGAAAAGTTTAAATTATCACCTGAACACGATGTCATCGGACAGCATAAATGGAAATTGAATCTGCACAAAAATGTGTCAAAAAAGGAATATTACTCCGTGGAAAGTATTCCTAGAAAGCAGGCGGGGCACCCAACTACGCTTAGATTCTGGAATTCAGAAAGTCGTAAAAAGGGTCAAGGATACATTCAACTACCTGTATATTTTTTAAGCCTTAGCAGATTGTTTCCTATAGGTGAATCAGGAAAAACAGAATCGGTTTCTCTAGAACTTACGCAAGAAGAAATCAATTATTGCATTAAGAATTACAGAACAATTTTATGTATTCAGCATATGACAGGTACACCGTCGGTTGAACTTGAAAAAGGTACTGCTTCTAAGGTGTTCTCAGGGGTTAGTGATGATGTACACGATATTTTGACAAATTCTGCAGGAGAAGGCAATGTAATGAGAATCATCCTGGCAGTACTTTCTTTTAGGCGATTGAAGGAACAGTATTCTAGAGATTATAAGGGCGGTATATTGTTAATAGATGAAATTGACGCAACTTTATATGGGTTTGCTCAAATGAAACTTATAGAATATTTATGGAAAGCATCGAACGACTATAATATTCAAATTGTTTTTACTACTCATTCTCCTATAATCTTAAAAAGTGTTAATAAGCTTCAGCGAGCAGAGAGAAATAAAAAAGGAATAAATCTTCCTCTTTACGCATATGATAGTTCCATAGTTTACCTGGAACCCAATTATGATGAAGAAGGAATTCGTACCATTATGCCCAAAAATATTGAGACAAGCGATGAATTGAATAGAATTCTGAATGATATTAATTTGTCACTATCCTCTGGGAATAGTAAGATAAACATATACTGTGAAGATACTCGTGCGATATCTTTTTTGCAATATGTTTTACTTAAATATTTAAACATAAATCCAGATATGTATATGTCTTTTGTAGACATTAATCTTGGATGGACGAATTATGTTCAACTAGTGGAGAAAGGGGTACCGGAGTTTAAAAATAATGTTATTGTGCTTGATGGCGATGTACCAGATAAACCAGAATATCACAACAAAGCGAAGGTAATTTTAGATTCTGGCAACTTCATTTTTCTTCCTCTAGTGATTGAGAAAGGGATGTTTTCTCTATTAAAAAAACACGAAGCATTTACTAAGTTTTCAAATACACTTTCAAGAAATCCCAATTTTAACTATGATATTTGTTTTAATGACTGGCCTCTTGAAATTGGGGAATATTCTACACTTGATTTTAAAAAATGGTATGCACAAGCGGAAAAAGCATTAGGAGAACAAACTTGCATGTTTGAGTTCTGGTGTAGTGAGCATTATAGTGATATTGAAAAATTTGTAAATAATTTTGTCGTTATCTTTAATAGGCTCGCGGATAAGAATGCTGTTGATGCAATACCAGTAATATTGCAAAACAATTCTGAGAGTGAATGATAAATTCATATTTATATAAGAATGTATTTGGTTGCAAATTATCTGAACATATAATATGCAATATTCATTTAATTCCATTTCTAGAAGAGATTTCGCTTATTATAAAACGTTGCTGGCTGTATGGTCACACTATGGTCACACCGGTGTCCGAAAAACGGTATTTACGAGGTTTCCGAACGATTAGCTCAAAAGAAAGAATGGCTTTGTTATGCGATTTTTGAGCGTTGCACCTGGAACAAACCCCAGTATTTATTTCTACGAACCAGAGGGTCGGGGGTTCGAATCCCTCCTGGCGTGCCAACAGAAAAACCGCTTAACCATTATGGTTGAGCGGTTTTTCTTTTGCCGCTTTACCTCATTGCTGTTTTATCTTTTTATTTTCCATCCACTTTTCATCCACCGTTTTTATTTTCCTCTCCGGCATATACATCAGCCAATACCCCGCAAGCTTTCGCATTATTATCTTTAAGCGCATGAGCATAAATGTTGGCGGTTACGCTAGGTGTAGAATGCCCCAGCATAACACTTGCGGATTTTAGATCGATCTGATTACTCTGTAGCATATTGGTCGCAGCACTATGGCGGAATTTGTGCGGATTCATATGTGCCAATTCATTTCGTTGCGCGAATGACTGCATCCAGTCGTCTATCGCACCCGGTGATATCGGCCGTCCGTCAGGCTGAACAAATAGTAGTCCTGTGTCTACCCATTTTGTGGCTTTGCTCTTTATTTGCAGATACTCCTTTTTATATTCTCTCAAAATATTAATTACCCTTGTACTAAGCATTATTGTCCGTATAGATTGCTTAGTTTTTGGTGTATGTATATACACCTCTTTTCGTTCGTTCGAGTAGCTGGTTGCTTGCTTTATCGACATTAACCCTGTTTGGAAATCTATACTATCCCACGATAGTCCCATAATCTCGCCCCTGCGCGCACCGGTGAAAATCAGCAAATACATAACAGCCTGCCACTTGCATGATGTTTTGCCCTGTGCTACTTCACAATCTAAAATAGCTATTATATTTTTTATTTCATCAGCAGTAAAGCAGTCTCTTTCTTTTATATTTACTTTGGGCTTCTCGGTATCATCTAATGGATTATATGAGATTATCTTTTCTTTAAAAGCAAGCTGCAACACAGCGTGGAGAAAAACATAGTGTTCCCTAATAGTTTTCTCGGACAATGCTGCGGTCTCATTTACAACAAAGAGATGATTAAAAGATATATTAGGAATAGGCAGCGGTGGTTCAGCTGGTTTACGATTTGCTCTTATCCGATTAATCTCTATAATATGCTTTTTATTATTTACGATTTCAAAAATAGCTTTATATATCTTTTTTGCATTTTCGCAGTTAATATTTTTACCCGCATAACAGGCTTCAACTGTTTTAATTGATATGTTCGCATGGTCTGATATAGCTTTCTGTTTTACCCCATAAAGTGTAGTAAACTCCTTAAGATTACCTCGTTGTCGTGCTGTTTGCTGTATACTGCTCGTCTGTGATTTTAGCCAAACCAGGAAATCATTAGCGTTTGCTGCTGCTATATCAGTTATCTTTGCATTCTTATAATACTCATTTACTCTTTGTGCCATATTATCATAATACAATAGGGTATTATGCTTAACGCCTGCAGTAACCTTAACATTCCTAAAATGTTTTATGTAATCGCTTAGCAGCATATTTTGATAATTATTTCCCTGACTGTTTTGCAATACTGATTTCTCGAATTCTATGGCTTCTTTTTCTAATTTTAATCGTAATGCTTTACCTTTTAATTGTTCTTCATTAGTCCAAATCTTTGTTTTTTCGCGTTTGCCGTCTCGCCTCATTTCTTTTGGTATTACTATTCGCAACTGATAGTGTACCCCGTCTTTTGCTAACAATGGTCTGATATTGACCCTACCCACTTTGGATACTGGCAAATTTGTCTTATTGTTTTCCATCATTTCTTCCTTTCAAATTGTACTTATATATTTTAGTAGTATTATATATAAGTAACTTTTTTAATACTAACCTGTTTTCACATTCTTCTCTTTTTATTTGTCTCCAAATCAACTGATAAACAATCATATCTTTTCCCATCACCTCACATTGTTGTAAAAAGTCATCATATGAATTAAAAGGTAATTATTTAACCCCAAACAACATTTTCTTTTAATGATTACCCCATTTTAGCCCCATAAAAGCGGTGAAATGTATTGTACCTTTTATAGTGCTTGTGGAAGGTAACAAATTATAGTAATGTTATATATAGGTTACATAATTATCTCGCAAATATATTATCGACATATTTTTCAAAAACTTTAGTATTTTAGTAAATTATTTTTTTATTATTAAAACATTAATAATTAAACTACATACTCCTCCCCATTTTCGCTTACTTTTGTTGTCCTTTTTACTATCTAATATTTCTATTTTCTTTTACTGATTGACATAACTATCCTTTTTTCTTTCCTCCCTGATATTATATTTTTGAATCTGAAATAATTACATGAATCCTGCCAAAACTCTTCATTTTTAATAGCAATATAAAAAGATTGTTAATTGTATCCAGATTGTCTTGAGAATATAAATTTGCGTATGTGCGTAATGCATATAAAATATGCAAAATAATTCTACAAATCATTAGGAAATGGCTATATACAACGATTTTTTTATATAACAACTCATAAAACCGCGTTGGATAAAGCTTTCCTGTATTGTAATTTGCACAATGTAATTACTGTTATGAGCTCTACAACAAACTCTTCCGAATATTCATATCTAATGGCTTAATGCTTAAAAATCAGAGAGAAAAGTTGCTTCTCTTCATTTTACTAAATATCAAACAATATAAAACAACAGCGGCACATTTCTGCGCCGCCATTTTATGAGAAAACCTTGGGAGATATCAGAATTCGGGGGTGAGCAGGTAGTAACCCACAGATCCGCCCAGGCAGAACTGTCCGTTGCCTATATATTCGGCGGTCATGGATTGGTTAGCTGTTTCAAATATTTCGGATATAATTTCAAACTTTGTGTTGATAAAGGCAGCCTTTCCTCCGCTTGTGCTAAGGGCTACGCCGTTGTAGAAATTGGAATACAGAAAATCGCTTGCTTTGGTGCTTTCGCCGTCCGAATGGAATAAATAACCGCCGCTCAGAAGCACCGAATCCGAACCCCATTCTCTTACGCCAAGCATACCCATATTTCCCTGAGTTGCGTCTGTTGATTTTTTGTGCGGTTCAGCAAGTTGAGAGTAGAATGTCTGATCGTATTCCTGCACGCAGGCAAAGCCGTCAAAAATGTACTTCCCGTTTACTTCAACAGGATACCCGGTGATTACCTCGTTTCCGTCCTTGTCGTACCATGTGGGCGTTCTGTCGCTGTCCGCCTTGGTAACAAAGTATGTATCGTCTTTCATTGATATTACCTGCTTGCCTGCGTCCGTTATGGACTTTACCTTCTCGGTATAGTCGGTGACAGTACCGTCCGTATCCATGCACATGGTTTTTCCGTCCTCAACATAGAAGCAGTGTCCGTCTGTGAATGTCCCGTGATAAGGATAATCAAGCTTTTCGCCGTCTATCGAGAAATATTCTTCGTTAAAGGCTACTATATCATTGTTTACATAGAAAAATTTATCGCCCTTTACTTCTTTTTGACCATATTCATATGTCTTGCCGTTTATCCATAAAGTGTACTTGTGCGAAGCTTTATCCAGAACAAGGCATACGGGAGCGGCTGCCTTACTGTAAGCCAGTTCTCCGGTAAGCGTTTCTTTAAGCGTTAGATCCGAATTAAGAACCGCTGCCTTGGTTGAGTAATTGTCGTTTACGTCATAATACAGCGCGAGGTATGTCCCGTCGGAATTAACGGAGAGTACTCTGTACGATGTTTCAGTGCCTATATACTGGGCAGTAAATTTTAGTTCGGTAACAACATTTTCCTCGGGCTTTGCTTCCTCAGTTGGTTCCTGCTGTGTTTCCTCGGGAACAGATTCTTCCGCAGCAGATGTTTCAACGTCGGAAACAGACTCGGTGGCATTGTTTTCAGAGGTTGTAGCTGCGGGTGTAGTCTGAGATGTGCTTTTAGCAGTAGAACTGCTCTCCGAGTTTGTGCCGCCTGCGCAGCCTGTCAGAATGCTTGCGGTCAGCGCAAGTGCTGTGATAAGTGATGCTCTTTTTTTCATAATTGTCCTCCTTGGTTATTCATCTTCATTATAACAGCTTATTTTCCAGCCATTTTCGGTGTTGGTAAGGGAAGAAACGACGTACCATTCTGTGTCGCTCATCTCGCTGTAAACCTTCGTTCTGAACACTATGTCGTTATCGTCGGAGGATAACATTTCATACCCCACGACAGACGGCACAGGGCCTCCGAACGCAAGCGCAGCCTTAACGCATACGCCGTCCTCGTTTGAGTACGCCCCCATAAGCGTGAGCGTTTCCTCGTTGAAAAATCTGTTGTACATATCGTCGGTGTAGAACTTTTTGAACATCTTCTCCACCCACTCGTACGAATTATCGCCGTTGTAGCTGCAAATTCCGCTCATTTTGCCGTTTTCGCACTCTCCCAGACTTGCATAATAAAAGGCGTTGAAAATAACGTCTGTTATATCTGCAAGTTCCTCTGCGGACAGCCCGTCAACATCTATAGTGGAGCGAGGGTCGTTGTAATCAACGACAGGCGCTGTGTAGCCGTCGATTTTGCCATTGATCTCATTGAATGTATAGCCTAACTTCGAGGACTTAAGCTCCAGACCGCTGTCGCCATATGTAAGAAAATACGCACTTACATTTTCGGGGAAACCCGCAATAACAGATGTCCTTACCACCGCAACGGTGCCGTCCTCCTGCGGGAGTGTTTCGTAAGTATAAGTTCTGATACGGTCTTCGGAAGCGTCCTTTCCTCTTATTTCGCTGGCTGCGACAAAAAGTTCCTGCGCGTCCATTGATAAAAGGGCATTATCCTGTACCGATTCCTCGGTGGGGTCATTTTCCATTTTGGCGGGTTCTTCTGAAGATGTTTCCGTACTGCTTGCGGAAACAGCAGGCTCGTCCTCAATGTCGGAAGCAGATGTGGTTGTGCTTTCTGCTGCGGATCGAGGTGTGCTCGAAACGTTGGATTCACTCTTGCTGCAGCCAGTCGCCAGCAGCACCGCCGACACGACAAGCAGAGAGAGTATTCTCTTTTGCATAATTTTACCTTCCTTTTCCACTTGTAAATAAAAAATGCAGAACAGATGTTGCTTTACATCACCATACCACACAATGTTGATTGTGTGGTATTTTAGTCTAATAAAGCAGATCTTTCCTAAAGTATTATATCACAATACGGATCAAATTGCGGGTCTGAAAAAACAACTGTGTAAACGCGAATAAACCCGAAAAACGTACCAAAG
>ERZ835980.1834-NODE-1834-length-21573-cov-6.226926_pt1 | contig 21573 bp, 19 predicted proteins | sample MGYA00519943_ERZ835980 | MGnify/ENA primary metagenome ERZ835980 (study PRJEB31850, sample SAMEA3708791) | human gut metagenome | biome: human gut; feature: human-associated habitat; material: faeces | place: China | collected 2014 ... | reverse complement strand
AACAAATAATATTATAAAAAGATATAATACTAAACAAAATAAATTAAATTTGATTTGATAATAATTAATAATTACATATACTCTATGTATAAAAAAAGTTTCACGTGAAACAATTTTTTTTAAAATTAATTAATATACTAATAATTATTGAATCTGCATATTTAAAAATAATTATTAAAATTTAACAATATACAAAGTATATACATAAGATAATTACTAAAAGAGACTTATTCAGTCTCTTTTTCCTCGACTATAGCGCTTTCATTAGATACATTTTCACTCAAAGTGTTTAGTTCTTCTTCTGTAGATTCACTAACTTCTTCTTTTTCAACTAAACTTATGGTTGATACTTTTTGATTATCCTTTAAGTTAATAAGTCTTAAACCTTGAGTTACACGTCCTAATAATGATATTTGATCTAAAGGCATTCTCATTGTCATACCTGAATTAGTCATTATAACTAGTTCTTGATTATCTTGAACAATTTTAACACTAACTAAACTTCCGTTTTTATCAGTTATATTCATGGCTTTTACACCTTTTGATCCTCTTCTTGTTTGACGATATTCACTTACTTTAGTTTGCTTACCATAACCTTTTTCTGTTACTAATAAAATTGTATCATCTTCTTTAACAATTTCAGAACAAATACATTTACTTCCATCCAATGAAATCCCTCTGACACCTGAAGCTGTTCTACCCATAACTCTTATTTCATCTTCATTAAATTTAACCATTCTACCGCTATCGCTACCTAGAAGTACTAAATCATTACCTGTTGTTTTTTTAACATCAATTAATTTATCATTTTCTCTTAAAGAAATACAAATCTTACCACTATTTCTAATATTAGAAAATTCACTAATTAATGTTTTCTTAACAACTCCACCTTCTGTAGCAAATAATAAATATTTACATTCTTCTTCACGATTAATTTCAATAATAGCATTAACTCTTTCATCTTTTTCCACTTGAAGTAAGTTAACAATTGGAATTCCTTTAGACTGACGAGAAAATTCTGGAATTTCGTAACCTTTAAGTCTATATACCTTACCTTTATCAGTAAAGAATAAAATATAATCATGTGTTGATAAGTTAATCATGTGTTCTACAAAATCTTCATCATTCGTAGTCATTCCCTTGATTCCAACACCACCACGGTTTTGTGATTTAAAAGTGTCTGACGTAGTTCTCTTAATATAACCCTTGTTAGTAAGTACTACCAAGATATTTTCTTCTGGTATTAAAGATTCATCTTCAATATAATCAACTGCTGTCATATCAATCTTAGTACGTCTTTCATCACCATATTTATTTTTAATTTCAGTCATTTCATCTTTAATGATACCTAATACCTTATTATTATCCGCTAAAATGCCACGTAAACGTTCAATTTCGATTCTGAGTGCATTTAGTTCATCTTCAATTTTTTCACGTTCTAGACCCGTTAAACGACGTAATTTCATTTCTAGAATATTATCAGTTTGAGCTTCAGTTAATCCAAAACGTTCCATTAACTTGGATTTAGCTTCTCCATCAGCTTTTGATTCTTTAATAATCTTAATAACTTCATCAATATTATCAAATACAATTTGATAACCTTCTAAGATATGCACTCTTTTTTCTGCTTTATCTAATTCAAATTGAGTTCTTCTAATAATAATTTCTTGTTGATAATCTACATATTTACTAATTATATCTTTCAAACCTAGTGTTCTTGGAACCCCTTTATCAAGCATTAAGAAAATAATACCAAAAGTTGTTTGAAAAGCAGTATGTTTATACAAATTATTTAAAACTACCTGAGGATTTGCATCCTTTTTTAAAGTAATAGTTATTTTAATACCATCTTTTAAATCAGTGTGATAATCAGTAATACCTTCAAGTACTTTATTATGTACTAAATCTGCTACTTTTTGTTTTAAATCAAGGGTATTAACACCATAAGGAACTTCTTCGATAACAATATAATGTCTTCCATTTTTTTCTTCAATTGTTGCTTTACTTCTAATAGTAATTGATCCTCTACCAGTTTCATACGCTTTTTTAATTCCAGAATTACCTAAAATAATACCACCAGTTGGAAAATCAGGCCCTTTAACATGTTGCATTAATTCTTCCGTAGTAATTTCAGGATTATCTATATATGCAATACAACCATCAATAACTTCACCTAAATTATGTGGTGGAATATTTGTTGCCATACCAACAGCAATACCCATTGTTCCATTAACTAAAATATTTGGAAATCTTGAGGGTAAAACTTCAGGTTCTTCAGTTGAATCATCATAATTTGGTACAAAATTAACCGTATTTTTATTGATATCTCTTAAAAGTTCCATAGATATCTTAGCAAGTTTACTTTCAGTATAACGATAAGCGGCTGCTCTTGGATATTCAATATTACCAAAGTTACCATGTCCATCAACAAGTAAATAACGATAATTAAAGTCTTGGGCCATTCTTACCATAGCCTCATAAATTGATGAATCTCCATGAGGATGATATTTCCCCATAACGTCCCCAACTATCGTCGCACTCTTACGATGTTTTTTATCTGGTGTTAATCCATTTTCTAACATATCATAAATAATTCTTCTATGAACTGGCTTTAAACCATCTCTTAAATCTGGTAAAGCTCTGGAAATAATAACACTCATTGAATATTCAATAAAAGAAGATTCAATTTCACTTACTATATTATTTTCTTCTAGTCTATCTCTACTATGATCCATAATAACCTCCTAAAAATCCAAATTCTTTGCATAAGTTGCATTTTCTTCAATAAACTTACGTCTAGGTTCAACTTCTTCACCCATTAATTTACTAAATGCTGCATCAGCACTAATAGCATCATCTACTGTTATTTTACGAAGAATTCTATGATTTATATCCATTGTAGTTTCATTTAATTCTTCAGCATCCATTTCTCCTAAACCTTTCATTCTTGCTATATCATATCTAACATTCTTTTCATTTAAAGTTTTGATATATTCATCTCTTTCTTCATCATTTAGAACATATTTTATAGTTTGACCATGCTTAATACAATATAAAGGTGGTTGAGCAGCATATACATAACCAGCTTCCACAATTGGTTTAAAGAAACGATAAAATAATGTTAATAACAAAACTCTAATGTGAGATCCATCAACATCGGCATCACTCATAATAATAACTTTATGATATCTCATTTTACTTAAATCAAATTCTTGACCAATACCAGTACCGAAAGCTGTAATAATTGTTTTAATTTCATCATTACTTAAAGCTCTATCAAGTCTTGCTTTTTCAACATTTAATACTTTACCTTTCAAAGGAAGTATAGCTTGAGTCATACTATTTCTACCCTTAATCGCAGAACCACCCGCACTATCCCCTTCGACCAAGAATATTTCACAAACACTCGGGTCTTTTTCTTTACAATCTACAAGTTTTCCTCCAAAGTTTACGATATCTAAATCACTTTTTCTTCTAGTGGCTTCTCTTGCCTTCTTCGCAGCTATTCTACCACGAGATGCACTAATACATTTTTCCACAATTGTTCTAGCTTCATTAGGATTTTCCATTAAAAATCTTTCGAAACCTTGTGAAAATACATCACTTGCTATTTTTCTAACTTCACTATTACCTAACTTAGTCTTAGTTTGTCCTTCAAATTGAGGATCTGGATGTTTACAAGAAATAATCATAGTTAAACCTTCACGACAATCTTCTCCAATTAAAGCAGCATCATTTTCTTTTAATATCTTTGCATTTTTTGCATAATTGTTAATAACTTTAGTTAAAGCAGCTTTAACTCCATCTTCATGTGTTCCACCTTCATAAGTATTAATATTATTAGTAAACGAATAAATACTTGGTGAATAAGTTTCATTGTATTGACAAGCAACTTCTATTTCGATTCCATTTTCAGAACCATCCATATAAATTATATCATCATGAATTGGTGTCTTGCTCTTATTAAGCATTTCAACATACTCAATAATACCTCCATTATAAAGAAAAGTATCATGTCTTTCAGGTGTTTGTCTTAAATCATATAAATTAATTCTAAGTCCTTTATTTAAAAAAGCAATTTCTTGTAATCTTTTATATAAAGTATCATAGTTATACACAGTTGTTTCCGTAAATATTTCTTCATCCGGTTTAAAAATTATCGTACTTCCTGTTCTTTCCACATCACAAGTATCAATGATTTTTAATGGTTCAACTGGATGTCCACCATTTTCAAATCTTTGATAATATACATTTCCATCACGATAAATCTTAACTTCAAGCCATTTAGACAATGCATTAACAACACTAGCTCCAACACCATGAAGACCTCCAGAAACTTTATAACCTTCACCACCAAATTTACCACCAGCATGAAGCACTGTAAAAATGGTTTCTACTGTTGATAATCCTGTTTTAGCATTAATACCTGTTGGTATACCTCTACCATCATCCCTTATTTCAATGATATCTCCTTTATTAATCATAACTTCAATATCATCACAAAAACCAGCTAATGCTTCATCTACAGCATTATCTACGATTTCCCAAACTAAATGATGAAGACCTCTCTCACCAGTTGATCCTATATACATACCAGGTCTTTTTCTAACAGCCTCAAGCCCTTCCAAAACCTGTATATCACTATCAGTATAATGTGTTTCTTTCATATTCTACTCCTCCTCTAATATACCATCAGTTACTTTAAATTTCTTCGCATCTTTGATTACTTTTTTACTAATATTTTTTAAATCAGTCGTTGTTATAAATGTCTGAACATTTCTATCAAGCATCCCTAACATATTAGCAATTTTAATCTTATCTAACTCACTAAATAAATCATCTAAAATAAGTATTGGATAATATCCCTTTATTTCATTAACAACACTTGTTTCTGCTAACTTAAAGGAAATAATAGCATTCTTTCTTTGCCCTTCACTTCCCCATTCTTTTAAATTATTATTATCTAAAATAAATACAATATCATCATGATGAATTCCTTCCAAAGTTTTACCAACACTAAGTTCTTTCTGATAATTTTCTTTATATCTTTTAAATAAAGTTTCTTCATCTTTTTTCTTAAATGTTGATACATATCTTACTTTTAAAGTTCCACTACCAAATATTTTTTCATAATTACTTGTAATATATTTATTAATATTATCAATAAAATTTTCTCTATATTTACAAATAATACTTCCATATTCAATTAACTTTTTAGTTAAAATATCTAAATAAGTACTTGTGTAATTACCATTTACATACATTCCCCTTAAATAAAAGTTTCTCTGTTTTAAAATCTTTTGATAATTAGCTAAAATTACTAAATATTCTTTATAAATTTGACTAATTTCAATATTTAATAATCTTCTTCTTTCGCTTGGTGCTTCATCAATTAATCTTGTATCACTTGGATTAAATAAAATAACATTTACTCTTGAAACATAATCACTAACTTTATCTTGCTTCTCACCATTAATTGTTACAATTTTTCCTTCATTGCTTATTTCTACACCAAACTCATTTTCATCATTATTTTTAAAAACATTTCCATTAATTTTTGCTTTTATTTTTCCTTTCTTAATCATCACTTTATCATTATTTATTCTAAATGATTTAGTTAGTGCTAAAGTATATATAGCTTCAATAATATTTGTTTTTCCACTACCATTTAAACCATATATAATATTTAAGTCACCAAAAGAGATATTTAATGATTCATAATTTCGAAAATTCATTAAAGTTAAATTATCTATTTTCATTAAATTGCCCCCTTTAGTGCCCTACATTAAAAATTTAAGGCATTTTGGTATACCTATACACATAATAATTATATCACAAAAATTCCCCTAATAAAAGAAAAATCTCACTTTTTAACAAATTATCCTCGTGTTAAATACACTAACCACAACCTACTACATTTTAAAAGTTGATTATTAAACTTCGTAGGGGTTATACTAAAGCATTTTTTTTCACCATTTTTAAACAAAACAACAATACCATTCTGACTCTTTTCATAGTTTTGCACTTTATTAAAATTAAGCCAATAATAGCTTTTTTCTTCTTTTATTGGAAAAAAGATTATATTATTCTTTTCACTTATCATAATTGGTAACTTATAACAACCACCAAGAATATTTTTACTTCCCATAATTCTTCCCTTCAAAGAACTACCATAATAAATACAACTAAAATTTAATATAGAATTTAATAAATTACCCCCAAATTTTAATTGATTATCTTCTTCATGAACAATAGTATTTTCGCCATTAAATTCCATAAAAAGAGTATTATTATTAATTTTAAACATTTTAATTCTCCTTTCTTGATTTGCTATAATAGCAAAACTTTTATAAAAAATTTGTCGAAAAAAAAAGAACAAGTTAATATTTTGTTCATTTTTTTAAATTAATATGTTTTTATAGGTAAAATTAACTCAGTTAAAGTATCATCTACCACTGGTTTTATAAGAATAGGTTTATCATCTGTATTTAATAATAATAAGATATTTTCTTCTTTAATAACCTTTAAAGCATCCATCATAAACTTACTTGAAAAAGATATTTCTATTTTTTCTTTATTATTACAATCTATACTTAATTTTTCTTCAGCATTCCCTAATTCATTGCTTGTAGATGTTATAATCATATCTTTATCTTGAATATGCATTTTAATTATATTTTTTTCTTTATTTTGAGCAAGTAATGAAGCTCTATCAACAGCATCATAAAATTCTTTCATATTTAAATTAATAATATATGCAAAATCACTTGGAATAAAATGACTAGTTTCTGGATAACTTCCACTTAATAAATTACTTTGAATATAAATATTCTTATAAACAAATAATATTTTGTTAGTAAATACATAGATTTCCACATTATCATCATCTGCAATAATCTTTTCAAGTTCAGTTATACTTCTACCTGGTATAACAATATTTATTTGTTTAGAACTAGGTTCATCTAATTTAATATTTTTCTTAGATAATCTATAAGAATCTGTACAAATACACTCTAATATATCACCATTTACTTTAAAATTAATCCCTGTAAGAAGTGGTCTTACTTCTTGTGTTGATAATGCATAAGAAGTTTGATTTATTAATTCTCTTAAATTTTGTGAATTAACATTAATTACATCACTACCCTTATCAATCATAATATTTGGATAATCATTTGGATTATAACAATTTAATCTATATTGATTATTCGGAGTACTAATCTTTATTTTTAGATTATCTTCAACTTCAAAATCTATTACATCACTAGGCATTTTCCTAATCATATCCACAAAATACTTACTTTGAATAATAATTCTTCCTTTGCCTTCCATCATTTTAATATTTTCATGAGGAATTAAAACTTTAATAGTAAGTTCTGAATCACTAGCAAGTAATTCCATTCCTTTTTCATTAATATCAAATACTATTCCATTTAGTACTGGAATTGTAGTCCTTTGACTTAAAGCTTTAGTAACATTATTTAATGCTTCCAAAATTACATTTTTTTCAATTGTCCATTTCATATTTTTTCCTTCTTTCTTTATTAGTTTTTTTAATTATTATTTATTAATAGCGTTGATAATGTTGATAACTAATTAATTTACTTATTTTACTTAGAAAATCATTATTTTTTATACCCAACTTATCAACATTATTGTAACTTCATTTTTATTTCTTTCAACACATTATTTAAATTCGGATTAGTTTCTAATTCTTCTTTTATCTTATCACATGCTGTTGATACTGTAGAATGATCTCTACCCCCGAATTCAAGTCCTATTTTCTGTAAATTTTCATCTGTTTCAACTCTACATAAGTACATTGCTATATGTCTAGGTTTTACTACTGTATTAGTTCTTCGTTTACTTTTTAAATCATCTACCGATATTTTAAAATATTCTGCAACAGCATTTTGGATAGAACCAATCGAATTGTTGATAAATATGTTAGTATTAACATAATCATTTAATGCTTCGTTAGCAAAATCCAAAGTAATTTTATCAGGAACCATCATTGCTGTGTAAGCTAGCAACCTGTTTATAGTTCCTTCAATGTGTCTAACATCATTAACACATGAATTAGCAATATATTCTATAACATCATTAGTTAATTTATCTTCAATACTGGTATTTTTTATCTTTGATCTTATAATATCACATCTTAGATTAAAGTCTGGAGGGAATATATCAACAGGAAGTCCCCACATAAACCTACTTCTAAGTCTTTCTTCAATTTTCTTTAAGTCATCCGGACTCTTATCACTACTAATAATTATTTGTTTATTTGCTTGATGCAAAGCATTAAATGTATGAAAGAATTCTTGTTGCGTTTTTTCCGCTTCTACTAAAAATTGAATATCATCTATAATTAATACATCCACATTACGATATTTATCTTTAAAATCATTAGCATATCCCATTTTATTATTACTTGTAGCAATACCAGTAAATTCATCTCTAAATTCATTACTTGTTGTATATAATACCTTTAAATTAGAATGATCTTTAATATAATTACCAATTGCTTGCATTAAATGTGTTTTCCCTATTCCACTTCGTCCATATATAAATAACGGATTGTGGATAGTTCCCGGAGCTTCCGCAACTGCTCTGGCTGCAACAAATGCAAGTCTATTTGAATTACCTACTACATAGTTATCAAAAGTAAATTTTGGATTTAAATTTGTATTCCATTCTATATCTTTTTCAACAGTTTCTTCAGGAACAATAGGTTCAACAAAGTTTTCAACTTCTTCTTCAGTAATATAATTAAATGTATAATTTATACCAGTTAAAGCAAAAAATGTATTACTTATAAGATCTTTATATGTTTCTCCAAGCATTTTTTTAGTTATTTGCAATCCAACTTTTATTGTTACTACATTGTTGACAATTGATAATAGTTCTAGTTTTGAAAACCAAATATTATAAATTGTATCGCTAACTTGATTCTGAATATCTCGTAAAAAATGTGAAAAAAGCTCATCAGTTTTCAAAACCTCACCCCACTAACTAAATTTCCTAACTAAATTTTAACCCATTTTAACAAAAAATAAAAGCCTAAATTTCAATTTTTGATAACTTTTTTATAATCCCCAAAATTATCAACACCAATAAACCTTATTTTATGCTTATTTAAATAAGTTATCAACACTATCAACAAATTTTTGTTAACAATATACTTATACCCATTCTATCAACAAACACAATTTTGATAAAATGTTGTTAATTCTGTGGATTATTTTTGATAGTTATCCACAAATTATCCACAATCCACAAAAATGGCTAGTTATTAACAAAAAGCTGTGATATAATAGTAATGATGTAAAATGGAGAAAGTAGCAATTTTAAATGATATACATGGTAATTTATTTTTATTAAATAAAGCTCTTGATTATTTAAAGGATAAAAACATATCTAAATTTTTAGTTTGTGGAGATTTTTTAACAGATGGACCCGATGATAATAAAATTATAGATACTCTAAAAAAAATAAATGCTGAAGTAATTTTAGGTAATAGGGAAGAATCATTACTAAAATTAACACCTAATTCTGGTGAAATATCTGAAAAATTTTATTCTTTTTACTATACATATAAAAATTTAACACCAGAAAATATAGAATATCTAAAAAAGTTACCCACAACAAAAATAATAAATATTGCTAATAAGAAAATTTGTATGTCTCATGGAAGTCCTTACAAAAGTAGGGATATGATAGATTCAACATCATATGAACAATTTTCTAAAGTAATAAATGATTATGATGCCGATGTGTATTTGTTTGCACACACACATAGATATTTTGAAAAGATCTACAAAAATAGATTGTTTGTAAATTCCGGAGCAGTTAATTTATCCATGGGCAGATCAAAAGTGTCAACATTTGGAATTTTATCTTTATCTGATGATTTAATTATATATGATCAAATAATTTTAGATTATGATTTTGAAAAAGTAAAAAGGTACTATACTGAAAGTAATTTTTATAAAGAACATCCCGAATGGTGCAAAATTATATTATATATGCTAAAAGATGGTATAGAATATAATACAAAATTTTCTAAAATGTATGACTATAATATGAGTTTAAAAACAAATTATTACAAATTTACATTTATATATAATCTTCCAAAAATAGTTGAATAATTAAAATAATATGTTAAAATATTTTAATATGTTGAAGGGAAGGTTTTGACATGACAAATATTTTAGAATCAAAATCAAGATTAAAACAAATTCTTTATACAAATAAAGATAAATTTACTAAAGAAATATTCGATTATTTAAATTCATTATTAGAATTAGAATTCGCAGTAACAAAAGATTATATAAATTCAAAAACAAGAATAGAATTATCACAAGATGAAACTTATTACCAAGTAGCTTTATATAATATTTATCACTTAATAGACAATTTACTTACAAGACTTGATACAACAAAATTTGTTAGTTTCGATAAACTTCCACATTATGATTCGTATGAAATGCAAGGAATATCAAAATTAAGAGATGAAACAAATGCTAATTTATTTAGATTAATTAGAATATTATATAATTTTGATGGTTGGCAAAATATTTCTATTATTAATGACCTATACTTATCAAGTGAAGGAGACGTTACGAGAAAAAAAGCGGAAGAATTTTCTATAAAAAGAGATTTATCGCAAGAATTGCACAAAGAATTATTACAAGAGTTTGACTTAGAAAAAATAGAATTTGTAATCATTCCTTCAAAATTAATTACGGAAGATATTTGGTGGAGTACAAGTGTTACCAAAAAAGAACAAAAATTAATACGAACTCTACCAGGAATAACATTTACCCATGAAATACACCAAGAATATTTTGCGAAAAAGTAGTTAATTTGACATTAAAATGGCTGTAAATAGCAATTTTTCTTGACTTATCATTAATTTTAATATTATAATAATAACGCTATTAAAGAAAAGGAGAAATTATATTATGAAAAGAACATATCAACCAAATAAAAGAAAAGCAGCAAAGAAACATGGTTTTTTTGCTCGTAAAGAAACTGATATATTAAAGAATCGTCGTAGAAAAGGACGTAAAGTTTTATGTAAGTAAAAAACCACTTTATTGTGGTTTTTTTTCCTAAAAAAAATTATGAAAAGATACGAAATGGTTAAATCTCATGAAGAATTCAATGAGATTATAAATAAAGGAAATAAAATAAAAGGAAAGTATGTATATATTTTTTTCAAAGAAAAAGACTTTTCAAAACCAAATTATGGTATTGCAGTTGGCAAAAAACTAGGTAATGCTGTAGTTAGAAATAAATTTAAACGACAATTTCGAAATATTGTAGATAATAACAGATTTCTCTTTAAAAATAATCACAATTATATTATAATGATTAAAAAGGAAGCAAATAATGCTTCATTTAGTGATTTAGAAAATGATTTAATAAATACACTGAAGAAAGGAAATTCATGAAAAATAAAATAATGGCAGTTATACTTGTTTGTGTTTTATTACTTACAAGTGGATGTGGTGATAACAAGTATATAAAAGATAAAGACAATAAGATAGTAACATATGAAGCGACTGGTCAAATGCTTGAAAAAGATATAGTATGCTTACCAGAAAAAGATGGAGAATTATATAACCTTTATAAAGAATACAAAGATCAATTAAATATTGATTTTGAAGATATACCAGCATGTACAGAATTTAAAGTTACATCAAATGAATCATCAGGTTTATGGGAATTCTTATTTGTAAAACCTTTAGCATTTTTAATACTTGCTCTAGGCAAATTAGTGGGTAACTTTGGTATTTCTTTAATTCTTATAGGTTTAGCAATTAGATTAGTGCTTTTACCATTTACGATAAAGAGTACTAAACAAACAATGAACATGAAAAAAGCTCAACCTGAAATTGAAAAAATTGAAAGAAAATATCGTAATAGAACAGATAATGAATCTTTGATGGCAAAAAGTCAAGAAACAATGATGGTTTACAAAAAATATAAAGTAAATCCAATGATAGGTTGCTTAATGGCATTCATTCAATTACCATTATTCTTTGCTTTTTTACAAGCAATTTATAGAACACCAGCAATATATGAAGAAACATTATTAACATTTAATTTAGGTATGACCCCACTTGTGGGAATTAAAACCGGTAATTATTTATATTTATTTCTTTTAGTTTTAATAGCCGTATCAACATATTTTTCATTTAAACAAACAATGTCTCAGACAGGCAGTGCAGCACCAGAAGCAGCTAAACAAATGAAAACGATGTTATATGTAATGTTAGTTGTAATAACTTATGCATCATTAACATTACCAACAGCCTTAGCATTCTACTGGATTATAACATATGCATTCATCGCAGTACAAAATATAATTATTAATAAAGTTAATAATAAAGACTTAACTAATAAAAAGAAAGATAATAATAAAAAAGATAAAATAAAAGATAAATTAGTTAAGAAAGAAGGTATGAAGTATGGAAAAGATAATTAAAGAGGGAAAAAGTGTTGAAGCAGCATTAAGTGCTTTAATGGAAGAAAATAATCTTTCAAAAGAAGAATTTCTTTATACTAGTAATGTTAAAAAAGGTAAATTATTTCAAGGGACAATTTATGAAGTAACAGCATATTTGAAGACTGATATCAATAATGAAATAAAAGAATTTTTAAGAAATGTCGTAGAAAACATGGGACTTGATGTAACAATGGAACTTACCAATAAAGATGATAGGGTTACTATTAGAATGTTTTCTAACAAAGACTATATTTTAATTGGTAAAGAAGGAGCAACTCTAAAAGCGTTAGAAACATTAGCAAAACAATATATTCAAAATACAACAGGAATATATTATAAATTTAATTTAGATGTTTCTAATTACAAAGAAAAGAATATTAAAAGACTAGAATGGTTAGCTAAGAAAACTGCAAAAGAAGTTGTTTCTACGAATGCTCCGGTTGCTTTAGATAATATGACATCATATGAAAGAAGAATTATTCATAGTGCTTTAACAGATTTTAAAGGTGTAAAAACCGAAAGTGAAGGCGAAGAACCAAATAGACATATCGTTATCAAACCACTTTAATAGTGGTTTTTTAATGTCTAAATTATGGAAAAATGTGTAAATTAAATCGAAAATAGTTGGAATTTTGTGTAAAATGTGGTTAAAATAGCTGGAATTTTGTGATTCAATCTAAACAACTATAAATTATTATCTGTATAAATTAAAATTATAATAGATATAGTATATACTTATTTTTAATATAAATTAATATTATAAAATTAATTTATGAAAGGAATAAGTGTAGTATGGAAAATCTAAGAATAATCAGAGAAAAAAGACACAAAAATCAATTAAATGTAGCTTTAGCAGTTGGAGTAACTCAAGAATCAATAAGTATGTATGAATCTGGAGTAAGTTACCCAAGTGCCATAGTATTGATAAAGTTAGCAAAATATTTAGAAACAAGTACAGATTATCTATTAGGATTAACAGATGATGATACACCAATAAAATATATGAATAGAAATTTAACTAATAAAGAAAAAGAATTATTAGAAAGATTTATTTATCTAGCAACTGAAGATCAACTAAAATTAATAGGGTATGCTGATTCTTTAAATAATAAAGTTACAAATTAAAACAAGTTCTTATATTTATTTTGAACTTGTTTTTTCTATGTCCACAATTGATTTAGGATAAGGTTTTCTTTCATCAGTAAGGTATAATAAATAATCAATTGAAGTATTATAAAATTTAGCTAATTTTTTAAGTACATCGGTAGGTATATCATTAGTTTCTACTTCATATTTAGAATAACCTGTTTGAGTAATACCTAAAACTTTAGCTATCTCATTTTGTATTATATCTTTATCTTCACGGAGTTCTTTTAATCTATTCATGATATTTCCTCACAAAAAAGATATCATATTCCAAAATGGCTTACTATTTTTTAAGACAAATTGGCTTATAAAAAAATACTCTAATATTCAACATGATAAAATAACATAAAAATAAGAAAAATAAATTATGGAGTGGAAGAATGGAAAATAAAAAAACAAAAATAATAAGTGTAGTATCAATTATTGGACTTGCATTAACTCTAGTTGCTGCAACATATGCATATTTTGCAGCCCAAACAGGTGAAGGCGCCCAAACTGATATTAAAATAAATGCTAGTACCGTAGATACTTTAACATTTGAAACCGGATCTATCATAAGTTTATCACTTGACCAAGATAATTTTGCAAGTGGCAAAGGAAATCAAACGGGTTCAACGTTTGCAAAAGCAATGCTTTCTGCAAATAATAAAACAAATACCGCAACAAAGTATTATTATTTATATTTAAATATATCAAAAAACACATTTAATTATACACAAGATACAAATACGCCAGAAATACTTTTAACAGTAAAAGATGACTCTGGTAATGAAATAACAAGTATTAATGATCTTACATATAAAACAGTAACAGATGGTAGTGGAGCAACAATAAAAGGATTTGATATCACAACAGGTATTGGATTAATAACTTTATTAAATAATAGAGAAATAACTGCAAGTTCTCAAAAAACAGATACTTGGAATGTCACAGTAACATTTATAAATTATGATAAAGATCAAAGTAAGAATGCAGGAAAAAGTTTTAATGCAAAATTAATTGCTCAACAAAAAGAAATATCAGATTATGTTTCTGATTATTGTAAGAATGGCGATAATTTAGCAAATTGTATTATTTCATTGGGGGCACCAGATATTTTTGGAGCAACAAAAGTATATCATCATGATGAAAATTTAGTAAATGGAGCTGGTGATAATTCATATAGATATGCAGGTGGAGATAAAGATATGCATCCAGCCTACTATTCATGTAAATATAATGGCAATGATGTGATAAATTCAGAAAGTGAAACAAATAAATTTTTAAAAGGAGATTGCTTAAGTGTTACAAAAGTAACAATTAATAACAAAAATAAATTTCTCTTAGTTGATAAGTCAGTTAATAAATTTATCCAGGATATTAAAACTGTAAAATGGGATATTACTAATAATAAATGTGTAACATCAGATGGTAATGATGTATATGATATGGATGGTTTTAATATTAACAAATCATCGTGTATTGGAGAAGCTTATAAACTTAATGGAAACTGGGTAGGCGGAATTAAAATTGAAGCTGCCGGAGCAGGAGAAGAAACTTTATATAGTCCAGCAAATGAGGAAAACAATACCCCAGCTTATTATTCTTGTAACTATAAGGGAGAAGAAGTAAAAAATTCCAATTTTGAAACTAATAAAACACTACAAGGAGATTGTTCAACTGTTTATATAGCCTCTTTTGTTAGTCAAGAAGAAGAATTTTATGATAAATCAATTAATAAAATTAAAGATACAGTAAGTTGGGATAGTGTAAATAATAAATGTTTAACATCTTCAGGAGAAGAAGTTATGCAATCTACGAGTGATGAAGTAAATGAAACAACATGTACAGGAGATGCTTATAAATTCAATGGTAATTGGACGATTGGTCTAACTGTAGAAGAAGTAGGTGCAGGAGAAGAAATTTTGTATAGCCCGGCATCTGAAGGTATAAAAAATTTTGTATGTTTTGGCTCATCAGAAACACCATGTCCAACAGATAATTTATATAGAATAATAGGTGTAATAGATGGTAAAGTAAAATTAATAAAATATGATTATGCTACAAGTGCATTACTAGGGACAGATGGGGATTATTATGGTCCAGGTACTCAAGATTCAAGATACTATAAAGGAAGTCTAACATCAATAGATGCATATTATTGGTATAAAGCGGCCAAAACAAACACATGGAGTGAGTCTAATTTAAATAAAATAAATTTAAATACAAACTTTATAAATAATATAGGTAGTACATGGGCAAATAAAATAGCTACAACAACCTGGAAAGTTGGAGGAAATACATTTGATAATATACATAATCAAATTGCATCCGTGGCATATCAAAATGAAATAGTAGCTCCAGCAGAAAATACAACATATGGTACAAAAATAGGATTAATGTATGTATCAGATTATGGATTTGCAGCAAGTCCAAGCGCATGGAGCACTAGATTAGGGAATTATTATGAAAGAACAAATAATTGGATGTATATGGGATATGTTGAATGGACAATTTCCCGTAGATCTGACAGTTCGTACTTTGCGTTCAAAGTGTCTAACAGTGTTTTCGTGAACAATGACCATGTTAGCGACTTCTATGGTGTGCGCCCTGTATTTAATTTAGTACCAACAGTTACATATGTAAGTGGATCTGGTACACAATCTGACCCAATTCGCATAAACTAAAATGTGGCTAAATAAAAATCTTTAAAACAATATAAAAATGTGTTATAATACTTCCGATGAAAGGAAGTATTTTTTATGGAAGATACAATATGTGCAATATCAACATCTATGGGCATCGGGGCAATCTCTATTGTCCGTGTAACTGGGCCAAATACTGTAGACATTGTGGATAGTATTTTTGATCATGACCTAAAAAATGCTTCAAGTCACACAATTCACTATGGACATATTAAATATAAAGAAGAAAAAATAGATGAAGTATTGGTAATGTTAATGCGTGGACCAAAGACATATACAACTGAAGATACAATTGAAATTAATTGCCATGGCGGGATAAGTACCACTAAAAAAATAATGGAAGTATTACTCGCAAATGGCTGCAGATTAGCAGAACCTGGAGAATTTACAAAAAGAGCTTACTTAAATGGAAGAATTAATCTTCTTGAAGCAGAAAGTGTTAATGATTTAATTATTGCTAAAACTGATGCTGCAAGAACACTTGCTATAAATAATGTTGATGGAAAACTAACAAAACAAATAAGTAATTTACGAGAAAAAATAGCAAAAATACTTGCTAATATTGAAGTAAATATTGATTATCCTGAATATACTGATGAACTTGAAGTAACTAAAGATTTAATGCATGGTTATTTAGATGAAATAAATAAAGAATTAATCAAGTTAGTAAATGGTTCTAAAAATGGAAGAATTATTAAAAATGGTGTAAATGTTGCTATAATAGGTAAGCCAAATGTAGGTAAAAGTAGTATTCTAAATAGTTTACTTGATGAAGAAAAAGCAATTGTTACAAATATTCCTGGAACAACTCGTGATATCGTCGAAGGTTCAATTACATTAAATGGTGTTGCAATTAACTTTATAGATACTGCAGGAATCAGAAAAACCGAGGATATCGTAGAAAAAATTGGGGTAGACAAAAGTAAAAAGACTGCCGAAAATGCCGATATAATTTTATTTGTTTTAAATAATAATGAGGCTATTAGTGAAGAAGAAAAAGTAATGTTAGAAAAATATAACAATGATAAGTTAATAGTATTTGTAAATAAGATGGATTTGGAAAGTAAATTAATAATACCAGAAAATATTAAGGATATAGTATACGGAAATACAATTGATATAAATGGTCTAGAGAAGTTAAAAGAAAGAATAACTGAAAAATTAAATTTAAGTAATATAGTAAATAAAGATATGAGTTATTTATGTAATCTTAGAGAAATTGATTTAGTAAATAAAGCATATGAATCATTAAAAAATGCTCAAAGTAATTTAGATGCTGGATATTCAGTAGATATGATAGAAATAGATTTAAAAAGTGCTTGGGATTATCTCGGAGAAATTATGGGAGATAGTTATGAAGGCGAATTAGTAGACAAAATATTTAGTAATTTTTGTTTAGGAAAGTAGATGATAATATGTATGATGTTATAGTAGTAGGTGGAGGACATGCAGGAATTGAAGCAAGTCATATTGCTGCCAAAATGGGTAAAAATACCTTATTAATAACTGGAAATATAAAAAATATCGGGGATATGCCATGTAATCCTTCAATCGGAGGAACAGCCAAAGGGATAATAGTTCGTGAAGTTGATGCACTTGGAGGTCTAATGGGAAGAATCGCCGATATTTCCCATATTCAAATAAAAATGCTTAATAACTCAAAAGGACCTGCAGTAAGAAGCCTTCGTGCTCAAGCAGACAAAGTAACATATCCTAAAAATATGCAAGAATATTTAATGAAGATGCCAAATTTAACTATTAAAGAAAGTTTAGTTGAAGATTTAATTATTGAAAATAACATAGTTAAAGGAATTATTACTGAAAATAATGAAAAAATCGAAGGAAAAACTGTAGTTCTAACAACGGGTACCTATCTATGTGGAAATATACTCGTAGGTAGTAAGAATACTCCCGGAGGACCTCATGGTGAAAGAAGAAGTAACTATTTATCAACAAAACTAAAAGAGTATGGTTTAAAAATAATTAGATTGAAAACAGGAACACCCCAAAGAATAAAAAAAGATTCTATTGATTTTTCCGTAATGAGTGAAGAACATGGTGATAGCACTTATTGGGCTTTTTCAAATGACTTTGGGCCAACTTATAAAATTGAAGACCAAAAATCATGTTATTTATTATATACAAATGAATTAACACATCAAATAATCAGAGAAAATTTATCAAAATCAGCCATGTACGGAGGATATGCAACTGGAGTAGGACCTAGATATTGCCCATCCATTGAAGATAAAATTGTAAGATTTGCAGATAAAGAAAGACACCAATTATTTTTAGAACCCGAAAGTTTATATTATGATGATTGGTATTTACAAGGTTTTTCTACAAGTATGCCAGAAGATGTTCAAGAAAAAATGGTTCATAGCTTACATGGACTAGAAAATGCCGTTATAACTAAATATGCATATGCCATAGAATATGATGCTATTGATCCCTTGCAAATAAAACCAACACTTGAAAATAAAGTATTAGAAAATTTATTTACAGCGGGTCAAATAAATGGTACAAGTGGGTATGAAGAAGCCGCAGGACAAGGAATAATCGCTGGAATAAATGCTGTTTTAAAAGTTGATAATAAAGAACCATTGATATTAAAAAGAAGTGATGCTTATATTGGAGTGTTGATTGATGACTTAGTAACTAAAGGAACAATTGAACCATATCGTATGCTTACATCAAGGGCAGAATTTCGTTTAATATTAAGACATGATAATGCTGATTTAAGACTTCGTCATTATGCTCATGATATAGGTACAATAAATGAAGAACAATATAATAGATTAATAGAAAAAGAAGAAAAAATAAAAGAACTAACTAAATATTTACAAGAAAATACCTTGCATATAACTGAAGATGTCATAAAAGTATTTGAAAGTAATAATATAAATGTACCCTTGACAGGCTTAAACTATTATGATTTATTAAAAAGACCAGAAATAACAATGAAATTTATTGAAAATTTTATAGAAATAAATTATTTAAATGAAGTAAAAGAACAAGTAGAGATAAATGCTAAGTATGATGGATATATTAAAAAAGCTTATAAGGAAGTTGAAAAATTATCACGTCTTGAAGAAAAACAAATACCAGAAGATATTGATTACAAAAAAGTTATTAACTTGGCAAGTGAAGCAAGACAAAAATTAGAAAAAATTAGACCTAAAACAATTGCTCAGGCATCTCGTATAAGTGGAGTAAATCCTGTAGATATATCTGTTCTAACAATTTATTTAAAGAAAGAGTATGGAAAAAATGAAGATTGAGGAATTTATAGAAAACTGTAAGAGTTTAAATCTTGAAGTAACAGAAAAAAAATTAAATCAATTAGAAATATATGCTAAATTTTTACAAGAATATAATGAACATACAAATTTAACCGCTATTACCGATTTAGAAGACATATACCTAAAGCATTTTTATGATAGTTTAACTCTTACAAAAGTAATAGATTTAAAAACTTGTACAAATTTACTTGATTTTGGTACTGGTGCAGGATTCCCAGGAATGGTTTTAAAGATATTTTTCCCTGATTTAAAGGTAACTTTACTTGATAGCAATAATAAAAAAATAAAATTCTTAACAATACTACAAGAAAAAATGAATGTTGATAACTTAGAACTTATCAACACTAGAGTAGAAAATATAAGAAATGAAAGATTGAATTATTATGATGTTGTTACAGCAAGAGCAGTAACTAATATGCCAGTTTTAACAGAACTTGCCATGCCATTAGTAAAAATAAATGGATATTTTATTGCTATGAAAGGTAGTAATGAAGAAGAAATTGAAGAAGGAAAATTTGCTATAGCAAAAATGCATGGAATAGTAGAAAAAATAAATAAATTTTCATTATCAAAAGAGGCAGGAATGAGAAATATTGTAAAGGTCAAAAAAGAAAAAGAAACACTAAGCACTGAATTAAGGCCTTATGAAAAAATCATTAAAAAGCCCTTGCAAAAAGTTAATAAATAATGTATCATTATAGATGATAAGGGTTGATTAAAGTGAATAATAAAGAAATGGAAAAAACGATATTACAAGTCCCTGTTGAGGACATAATTCCAAACCGTTTTCAACCACGGTTATCTTTTGATGACACTTCATTAAATGATTTAGCACTTTCTATTAAACAACATGGTATAATTCAACCGCTTGTATTAAGAAGAAAAAATGATAAATATGAAATAATTGCTGGAGAAAGAAGATTTAAAGCAGCTAAACTAGCAGGTCTAGCATCAGTTCCTGCTGTAATATCAAATCTTGATGATAATGCTTCTGCAGAGGTTGCAATCGTAGAAAATATTCAAAGAAAAGATTTGACAGCAATTGAAGAAGCTAAATCATTTCAAGCACTTTTAGATAAAGGCTATATGACTCAAGATGAATTAGCTAGAAAAATGGGATTATCTCAATCAGCAATTTCAAATAAATTAAGATTATTAACACTAGATGAATCAGTTCAAGAAGCAATTTTATCTGAAAAAATATCTGAAAGACATGCTAGAACTTTATTAAAAGTTCCATCCCATGAAAAACAAAAAGAACTATTAAATAAAATTATTAATGAAAGATTAACAGTAAAGCAATTAGAAGATGAAATTAAAAATATGGAATTAACACCAAATAACGAAATAAATGTAACTTCCAAACCAATTACACCCAAAGAAGAAATGTTATCTGATAATAATAACAATAATAACCTTGGAAGTATCGAAGATATTTATAGCAATGCTATGGATATAAAAGACATTATAGGTAATGAACAACGTCCAGAAGAATTACAACCTGTAGAAAAGGTAACTCCAGATGCGTTTTTCTCAAACCCTGAGAAGATGCCCAATAAATTCTTTAATTTTCTTGAAGATTCTGCAGCTAATATGGATACAAATGAAAAAATACCAACATTTGAAATTCCAAAACATGAAAATACAAATCCAGTTAATTTGATTAATCAAACTGAAGATATCGAGATGCTTGATGATTTATTTACAGAATCCCCTAAAGCATCAGATAATAAAGAAGATTATTTAAATTATGTTATTAAAACAATTCGAGGTCTTGATTTAGATAGCAATAAAGTAAGATTAGAAGAAATGAATTTACCAACAGAATATCGCATAAATATAATAATTAAAAAGGATGACAGTAATTAAAACTAGTCATCTTTTTCAATAAAATTTTTTAAGTTAAAATTATATAAAGTAACTTTAT
>ERZ835980.1831-NODE-1831-length-21595-cov-5.164067_pt1 | contig 21595 bp, 22 predicted proteins | sample MGYA00519943_ERZ835980 | MGnify/ENA primary metagenome ERZ835980 (study PRJEB31850, sample SAMEA3708791) | human gut metagenome | biome: human gut; feature: human-associated habitat; material: faeces | place: China | collected 2014 ... | reverse complement strand
ACTTCGCGGCGGAACTTAAAGGTTAGATAAAAAGCTTATTTGATTTCAAATTTGCTGTTTTGTGATAACATAAATCTGCGAAAGAAAGCAGCTCAAATTATCAAATATCCGGCAAACATCTTGTACGGAGGTACATTTGCATGATACTTATAAAAAACGTCGCGTTCGGCTGTGAAGAGAACGAGTGCGGCGGATATGTGTGTATAGAAAACGAAAAGATAACGGAAGTCGGGTACGGCGAATGCGAAAAAAGCGCCGACATTGTTCTCGACGGACTTTCGGGAGTGCTTTATCCCGGACTCTGCGACATACACACGCACGGGGCGAAAAAAATAGATTTTACTCAGTGCAGCACGGACGACGCCGTAAAGCTTGAAAATTGGTACAGCTCCTGCGGAGTAACCAGCGTATTTCCCACAACCACGACCGAAACCGAAGAAAATATACTTACCGCCGTAAAGAACATTGCCGCCGCCTCAAAGCTTGTGACAAAGGTACACTACGACGGCATACACATAGAGGGACCGTTTCTGTCGCACGAAAAAAGAGGCGCTCACAACGAGGCGCTGCTTAAACTTCCCGACATAGGGCTTGTGAAAAAAATCATAGAGTGCGCAAACGGACTTAAAATAAGAATGACTCTTGCACCCGAACTTCCGGGCGCGCTTGATTTCATAAAGGAATGTAAAAAGCTCGGAGTTATGATAACTCTCGGACATTCCGCAGCAGATACCGATATCTCGCTTAAAGCCATAAATCTCGGCGCAGACTGCGTAACCCACACGTTCAACGCGATGAATCAGCTGCATCACAGAAATCCGGGACTTCTCGGAGCGGCTCTTGCCGAGGACGTTTTTGCCGAGATAATCTGCGACGGACTTCACGTTCACCCGACTGCCGTAAAGCTGTTTTCAAAAGCAAAGGGACAGGACAAAGCGGTTCTCATAACCGATTCCATAATACTTGCCGGCTGCGACGAGCGCGACGGAGTATTAAAGAGCGCGGGAGAGGACGTCTGCGTAAAGGACGGTAAAATTGTTACCGTAGATTCTGGAGTGCTTGCCGGAAGTTCATTAAAACTCTGCGACGGCGTTTTGAATTACGCGCATTTCTGCGGAGTGACGCTTGACGAGGCTGTAAAGTGCGCAAGCGCAAATCCTGCAAAGGCAGTCGGAATATATGACGTCTGCGGAAGCATAGAACAAGGCAAACGTGCCGATTTTGCACTGTTTTCAAGGGACGGAAAGCTGCTGCATACCGTCTGCGGCGGAAAGATAGTGCTTTAAGGATAAAAATTAAACGTCAGTGAAACAAAACCTCTTTTTCTGCAAATAATAACCGTATGCAGAAAAAATCAGACGGAGGTGCGCCGTAAATTCCACGGCAGACAGATAATGAACATTACACGCACACAAAGACAATACTTTAAAAGCGCCGCGCGCAGAAAGCTGCTTTCTGACTGGGTTACCCAGACGCTTGCGTTTCTGATAATCACGGCTTTGTTTTCCGGGCTTACCGGGTTCGGATATTCTCTTTACGACATTTTGTCGAATATCGGAATAAATTCCGATTATATCTATATTTTTCCTGCGTTTTATACATTTCTGTCGCTGTTTGTAACGGTTCCGCTCATTGTCGGAATGTTTTATTTTGAATACAAGGCGGTAAAAAAGAAAAAATGCGATGTAAGCGACGTATTTGCGCCGTTCGGCAGCGATTTCGGAATTTCGCGCGCATACAGGATATTTATCTGCTTTGTTCTGCGCTGCATACCGGGATTTCTCCCGGCTATCGCACTCGGAGTTTACCGCAATTACTTTTACGACTCCTCACTTTACGGATATGATATGTACGGCATTGACGTAAGCAATCTCGGACTTAACATACTGCTTGTAATTTCCGTACTTCTCGGAATGGCGGCAAATGCCGATAACGTTGTCGGAATGTATTATGCCGTAAGGCTTGACAGCGACGATATACCTGCCTGCTTTCTCATGGCAAAGAGCGCGTGCAGAACAAACCGTGGCGAGATACTTTTATGCGCTTTGAGCTTTGTGCCGCTTTTTGTGCTGTCGCTTTTTACGCTCGGATTTCTGCTTGTGGCATATACTCTGCCTTACTTTTTGCTGACGCTTGTGTATATGTCGGAATATCTCTACGAGAACGCGTTCGGCGATGAAAGCACGGACAGGCTGTATTGCACAATGTTTGAAAATGCGTATGAATACGCGCCAAAGACAAACTGTGCCGACGCGACCGAAGAATCAGACCGTGCCTACGGATATGTTACGGAAAATGACGGCGGAGAAGAACATGACGGTCGGATTTCCGACGGCACAGACCAAACAGACGCGGACAAAGAAAACAGGAATCCGCAAAATCCCGATAACGGCGCCGTTAATCAGTAAAACACTCTTTTTCAGAAAGGACAAATATAAACATGAAACAAAAGTATTATTTGACTACCGCAATACCGTATACGTCGAGTAAGCCGCATATAGGAAACACCTATGAGCTTATTCTGACCGACTGCGTGGCGAGATATAAGAGAATGTGCGGTTATGACGTCTATATGCTTACGGGCGCCGACGAGCACGGACAGAAGATAGAGAACGCCGCAGCCGAAAAGGGCATACAGCCGCAGCAATACGTTGATGGAATTACCGGCGAGATGAAAAACATCTGGAAAAAGATGAACATAAGCTACGATAAATTTATCCGCACGACCGACGGCTATCACGTAAAGGCGGTTCAGCACATATTCAAAAAGCTCTATGACAACGGCGATATATACAAGGGCGAATATGAGGGCTGGTACTGCACACCCTGCGAGTCGTTCTGGACGGATACTCAGGCGTCGGACGGCAAGTGCCCTGATTGCGGCAGACCCGTAACGCGCGCAAAAGAGGCTGCATATTTTTTAAAACTTTCAAAATATCAGAAGCCTCTCGAAGATTATATAGAATCCCACCCCGATTTTATTGTTCCCGAAGCGCGCAAAAAGGAAATGATAAATAACTTCATAAAGCCCGGCGTACAGGATCTGTGCGTTTCGCGCTCCACATTTAAGTGGGGAGTTCCGATAGAATTCGATCCCGGCAACGTAATATATGTCTGGATAGACGCGCTTTCAAACTATATCACTGCTCTCGGATACGACGTTGACGAAAAGGGCGAGCTTTATAAAAAGTACTGGCCCGCGGATCTTCAGATAATCGGCAAGGATATTTTAAGATTCCACACAATTTACTGGCCCTGTATACTTATGGCTCTCGGAGAACCGCTGCCGAAACAGATATTCGGTCACCCGTGGCTGCTTTCGGGCATGGATAAGATGAGCAAATCGCGCGGAAACGTAATGTACGCCGACTATCTTGCGGACCTTATGGGCACTGACGCCGTAAGATACTACGTGCTTTCCGAAATGCCTTATCTCAACGACGGCAGCATAACATACGAAATGCTTGTCGCAAAGTATAATTCCGACCTTGTAAACACTCTCGGAAACCTTGTAAACAGAACCGCCGCAATGGCGAACAAATATTTCGGCGGCGTTGTATATGCTCCCGATGAAAAAGAGGATATCGACAAAGACCTGATTTCCGCTGTCGAAAACGGATTCAAAAAAGTTACCGAATGTATCGAAACGCTGCATATGGCTGACGCTGCGGACGAGATTATGGCGGTTCTCAGACGCCTTAACAAATATGTCGATGAAACCGCGCCGTGGGTTCTCGGCAAGGACGAGAGCAGATATCCGAGATTAAAGACGGTTATGTATAATCTCATAGAGGGTATAAGAATATGCGCAGTAATGCTGTATCCGCTAATTCCGGACTCGGCGGAAAAGATAATGACGCAGATCTGCTCGCCCGAAAACAAGCTTCAGCTTAAAATCGAGAACTGGAGCGACGCCGAAAAGTTCGGCTTTGATTACGGAGATGATTTTAAGGTAAATCCTGCGCCTTCGCCTCTGTTTATGAGAATTGACGAAAAGGAATTTTTCGCACGTCTTGAAGAGGACAGAAAGAAAGCCGAAAAAGAGGCTGCAAAGCTTGAAAAGCAAAGCGCAAAATCCGATAAAAAGGGCGAAAGCGAAAAAGAAGTATCTGAAATCACAATAGATGACTTTGCAAAGGTAAAGCTTATTGCCGCAAAGGTGCTTGAATGTGAGCCTGTGCCTAAATCCGACAAGCTTTTAAAGCTCGTGCTTGACGATGGCAGCGAAAACCGCAGACAGGTCGTTTCGGGCATTGCAAAATTCTATACTCCCGAACAGCTTATAGGCAAAAAAGTAATAGTAGTTTCCAACTTAAAGCCCGTAAAGCTCCGCGGAGTGGAGAGCAACGGCATGATACTCGCCGCAGGCTCGGACGATAAGATAGACGTTGTATTTCTTGATGACGCTGTTAAAGAAGGCAGCGAGGTAAGATGATCTTCGACTCTCACGCGCACTATGACGACGAACGCTTTGACGGAATACGCGACGAAATTTTGTCCGAGGTTCATAAAAACGGCGTCGGACGTATAACAAACGTCGCCTCAAGCCTGAAAACAAGCTTTTCGAGCGTCGCTCTGTCCGAAAAGTATGATTTTGTTTACGCTGCAAGCGGAGTTCACCCGTCGGACGCAGTAAACGATATGAAAAATCCCGATTGGCTGGATATTGTCGAACAGCTTTATAAAAAGCCAAAGACCGTTGCAATCGGCGAGATAGGACTCGATTACTATTACGGCGCAGAGGAAAAGGACGCGCAGATAAAGTGTTTTCGCGAACAGATGAACCTTGCAAAAAAACTCGGCGCAAGGGTTATAATACACGACAGGGACGCGCACGGCGACACGCTTGATATAATGTCTGAATTTCCAGACGTAACCGGCGTTGTGCATAGCTTTTCGGGCAGTTTTGAAATGGCAAAGCAGGTCATGAAAATGGGATATTATATCTCGGTAAACGGCGTTGTTACGTTCAAAAACGCAAGAAAGACGGTAGAGATCGTCGAAAGACTGCGCGAGGTGCACCCAGACGCGCTGAACCATATTCTCGTTGAGACCGACTGCCCGTATCTTACGCCCGTGCCGTTCAGGGGACAGACAAACAGATCGGATTATATAGAATATACGGCGGAAAAATGCGCACAGCTTTTGGGAATTTCAAAAGAGGAATTCTGCAAGCTTACATTTGATAACGCAAACGCGTTTTACGGTCTGGAGTGAAGTTTATGAAAAAGTGCGTGCTTGTTACAGGTTCTTCCAACGGAATAGGCAAAGAAACGGCAAGAGCTTTCGCAAAGGACGGATATAACATCGCGGTAAATTACCTTAATGACGAAAAAAGCGCAAAAGAACTTTGCCGCGAGCTTGAAACATACGGCGTAAAGGCTTTTTGTTATAAAGCCGACGTTTCGGATAAAGCGCAGGTCGAAAATATGTTTTCGCGTATCGCAAAGGATCTCGGCGGAGTTGACGTGCTTGTAAATAACGCAGGCGTTTCAAGCATAAAAATGCTGTGCGACGTGACGGAAGAGGAATGGGACAGAACCTTTGACGTAAACGTAAAATCGGCGTATCTCTGTTCAAATGCCGCGTGCGGATATATGGTGCATAATAAGTTCGGCAGGATAATAAACGTTTCTTCGGTGTGGGGAATACGCGGAGCAAGCTGCGAGGTTCACTATTCGGCGTCAAAGTCCGCGCTTGTCGGCTTTACAAAGGCTCTTGCAAAGGAACTTGCACTGTCGGGTATTACCGTAAACTGCGTTTGTCCGGGGTTTATAGATACCAGAATGAATTGCCATCTCGATGAGAACGAACGCGCATCTGTCATAGACGAAATACCCATGAACCGTGCGGGAAAGCCGGAAGAGGTCGCTCAGGCAATACTGTTTTTTGCTTCGGAAAAGGCGTCTTATATCACGGCTCAGGTTCTCGGAGTTGACGGCGGCTGGAACTGAAAAAACAAATAAAAGAGTTTATTCCGGTGTGATTTTTCCGCACCGGATTTTTTCTGCATAAAAATATTCTTAAATTGTTGATAAAATTGACTGTTTGTGTTACAATTATTGTAAATATGAAAAATCGGCGGTGATATGCATTAACGTATACGACTTCGATAATACGATATACGACGGAGAAAGCCTGTTAGATTTTTATCTTTTGTGCATAAAGCATCACCCGAAGCTTGTAAAATATCTTTTCGTGGTGCTTGACAGCTATCGGAAATACAAAAAATGTAAAATAAGCCCCGAAAGGTTTTCGTTTCTTGCTAAGAAATACGCAGCCGAGGCACTCTGCGCCGTACCGGATCTTGAGGCGCTTACCGAAAAGTTCTGGATAAGGAACAAAAGAAAGCTCAAAGGCTGGTATAAGTCGGAGCAAAAAACTGACGATATTGTGGTTTCGGCAACTTTCGGGTTTCTTTTGCGACCCGCACTTGAAATTCTCGGAATAAAACACTATGTCTGCTCCGAAATAGACCTTGAAAGCGCCAAGATAACGCAGATATGCTTTAAAGAGGAAAAAATCAGGTGCTTTGAAAAGAAATTTCCCGGCGCGGAAATTGAAAATTTCTATACCGACTCGCTGAATGACGAGGAATTTATGAAAAAGGCGCAGAACGTCTATCTTGTAAAACATGAGAAAATAATAAAATACGACGGATATAAACATTAAAGGAGAACGAGATGAACAACAGAATTGCCGCCGCTGCCGTTATTATTATTGTTGCGGCGCTGACACTGCTTTTTGTAAAGAATACCATTGATTCGCAGAACGCGCCCGTAAAGGACGATACTCAAAGCACCGTCCGGACGGTAAAACCCGATAAAAAGTCCGATAAACCCGACGAAAAAGCCCCAAACGGCACTCAGACGGATAACGAAACAAAAAAAGATGATAACACGGACTCAAACGACGAAAACAAACCTAAGCCCGATGTAAAAACAGATACAAAATCAGATGAAAAAGCCGAATCAAAGACGGATAAAAAGTCGGATAAGAACACGGATAAGAACGACGCAAAAAACGATAAGAAAAAGTCAGATTCGTCAAAGCCGGCAGCCGTCGCAAACTATCCTCTTGCCGTAAGTGCGCTCGGAGAGGTTTCTCAGAAGGTGCAGACTACGAGAGTGTCTTTTGTCGCGTGCGGAGACAATATCGTACATTCAACTGTGCTTGCCGACGCCAAAGACCTCGCCGCAGGTACGGATAAGGAATATAATTTTATTCCCATGTTTTCAAACGTCGCGGATATAATCAAGGACGCGGACATTGCATATATCAATCAGGAATCTCCGTTCGGAGGTCCCGAAAAGGGCTATTCTGGCTATCCCATGTTCAACTCTCCCGATCAGGTCGGGTATGACCTCATGGAGCTTGGATTCGATATAGTAAACCTTGCAAATAACCATATGCTTGATTCCGGTACAAGCGGATATGAAAGAACCGTCGAGTTCTGGAAAAAACAGCCTATAACCTATATCGGCGGCTATACCGATAAGGACGACTACAATAATATACGCGTTATCGAAAAGGACGGCATATCCATAGCGCTGCTTTCGTATACCTACGGTACAAACGGCATACCGCTCGCGTCGTCAAGCAAAATGGTAATACCTCTTTGCGATGAAAGCGGAACAAAGGATATAGACAGAATGACAAAAGAGGCAAGAAAGCTTGCCGATATAGTAATGGTGTCGATTCACTGGGGAAATGAGGACTGGTTCAAACCGTCGGATCTTCAGAAAAAGCAGATGCAGATAATGGTGGATAACGGCGTCGACGTAATAATCGGCACGCATCCGCACGTTCTCGAACCCATGGAATGGCACGAAAGACCCGACGGCGGAAGAACGCTTGTCATATACTCTCTCGGAAATTTCCTTTCGGGAATGCTGTATATGAGAAACATGGTCGGCGGAATTGCGGGATTTGACCTTGTAAAGGCAGGAGACGCCGCGTTCGTTGACGCACCGTATTTTATCCCGACGGTGTGCCAGTATAATACGTCGTGGAGAAAGTTCAAGATATATAAATTTTCCGATTATACCGAAGATCTGCTTTCCGCGCACCGCTGCCAGAGAATAAGCGATCCCGGAAATACCATGTCGGGACTTCGCAGAATAATCGATAACGCAATACCCAATGAATTTCTTATCGAAGACTTTTACAGAACCGACGAGGAGTAATTTTTAAGTATGCTTTCCGATCTTTACTTCTGCGCAAACGGAGTTCTTCCGATATTCATTGTATCGCTTGTCGGATATGTGCTTAAAAGCACGGGCGTGCTTACCGACAGCTTTGTGACGTGCGCCGATAAGCTTGTATTCCGCGTAATGCTGCCGTGTATGCTGTTTACAAAGGTCGCGTTCGTGGATAAAGACGCGCTGATACCGAGAGATTTCGGTCTTGCGGGATTCTGCGTTTCGGCAACGCTTGCGCTTACATTATTGCTTATGATATTCGTGCCTGCATTTATAAAGAACAGAGGCGCGTGCGGAGCGTTTATACAGGGCATATTCCGTTCAAACATGGCGTTTTTGGGCGTGCCGTTCGCGCAGAATCTTTTCGGAGATGAGGGTGCAAGGCTTGCCGCAGTGCTTATTGCCTGCATGATACCGCTGTATAACGTGCTTGCGGTAATCGTACTTTGCATCTTCGACGGCTCGGAAAAGGGAAACGGCAGAAAGCTTGTTTCAAAAATAATAAACGTGCTTTGCGGAATAGTTAAAAATCCGCTGATAATCGCGGTCGTGCTCGCGGTTCCTTTCTGCGTGTACGATTTGACGCTTCCGCCGTTTGCGGTCAAAACGCTCGGATATTTTTCCGACTGTGCGTCGCCGATCGCACTTATAACGATAGGCGCGTCGTTCAGATTTGCCGACCTGAAAGGAAGAGCCGCGAAAGCCGTAACCGCGTCGGTGATTAAAACCGTTGCCGTGCCGGCTGTCATGATGGCGGTGTCGCACTATGTTCTCGGTTTTACGGGAATACATCTCGGACTTGTGCTTATAGCATTCGGCACACCGACTGCCGTTTCAAGCTTTATAATGGCAAAAAACATGAACAGCGATTATAAGCTTGCAAACCAGATAATACTGCTTACAACGCTGCTTTGTACCGCGACGATTTTCGCATGGAGCTTTGCTCTGCGCAGGCTCGGACTTGTCTGAAAAGAATAAAGTTTTCAAAAAGTTTATATAAAAGTATGCCGCAGAGGAAAAAAAGACTTGACAAAAGCACCCTCTTGCGTGTATAATATAGATAAATTTGTTAAGTTGTGCTTTGAAGTATGCGGCTGTGCGTATTTCAGATGCTTAGAATCGGAAAGAGAGGTGCAGTGCACATGGTAAGAACATATCAGCCTAAGAAACGTCAGAGAAAAGTAGAGCACGGTTTCAGAAAGCGTATGAAGACTGCTAACGGCAGAAAGGTTTTAAAGAGAAGACGCGCTAAGGGCAGAGCAAGACTCACTTATTAATCTGAAGTCAAAAAAGATAAAAGGGTGAAAACTCATATATGTTGTGCTGCTTTAATGCCGGGACACAGGTGGGTTTCACCCTTTTCATTTAATTTTAGGATATGAACAGAAAATTGTACCCGTTGTGCGAAAATCATCTGTATGTCAAAGCGTACAGAAAGGGAAAGAGCGACGCCGGAAAGTATACCGCGGTATACGTACTCAAAAATTACCGTAAAGATAAAGAGGGAAAACCACTTCCGGACAGGCTCGGACTTTCGATAAACCGAAAACTCGGCAAGGCGTGCAAGCGCAGCCGCGTAAAGAGGATAATACGAGAGGGATACAGAGCGGTTTTGCCGAAACTTCGGGAAGGATATATAATTGTCATTGCCGCAAGAGGCGCGGCATTCGGTAAAAAAGTTAAGAGTACCGATATAGAGAGACAGCTCACGGCGTCTTTTGCAAAACTCGGACTGCTTGAAAATAAAGAAAAATGAAATATGTTTGTATGTTTTTGATTCGGCTGTACAGAAAATTTGTTTCTCCGCTGAAAGTAAGACCGACCTGCCGTTTTTATCCGACCTGCTCGGAGTATGCGCTCGAAGCTTACAGAGTTCACGGCTTTTTTGCCGGAACGGCGCTTGCGGTTTGGAGACTGCTTAGGTGCAACCCGTTTTGCAGGGGAGGAATAGACAAAGTTCCGCCGAAAATCAGATTTGCAAATAAAAAATCTAAAAGTATGGAGAAAAAGTAATGGATATTCCGATTTTATCACCGGCGTTTGGCTGGATAATCCGCAACATTTATAATGTATTCGGACAGAATTATTTGCTGACGCTCTTTTTGTTCGCCGTAATAATCAAGGTTCTTCTCTTGCCGCTTGGCATAAAGCAGCAGAAAAACTCGATAAAGCAGTCGAGAATGAGACCTAAGGAAATGGCTATACGCAAGAAGTATGCCGGCAGAAACGATAAGGTAACCCAACAGAAACTCAATGAAGAGATCATGCAGCTCTACCAGGAGGAGAACATCAATCCGATGTCCGGCTGCCTGCCGCTGCTTATACAGATGCCCGTGCTGTTTGCGCTTTACGGCGTTATTATAAAGCCGCTCACCTATATCGCAAACCTCGGATCTGACGTTGTTTCAAAGCTTACCGCGGCATACGGTACGGTTGCGGACGTAACTGTTTCAAAGTACAGTGAAATAGCCACGATAAACGCTATTGTCGGTGACTCTGATATTGCCGCAAAAGTCGGAGAAGCCATGGGCGCCGACTGGAACGGTATTTACGAAAAGATTCTTTCAATGCATAAGTCTTTCAATATCTTCGGAATTGATATGACAATAACTCCGAGCATAAATTTTGCGCGTGAGAATCTTCCGTATCTTCTCATACCGGTTCTTACGTTTGTATTTGCATTCTTCAGCACAAAGATAATAAGAAAATTCACATATCAGCCTCAGGCAAGCGACCCCGCACAGGCAAGAAGCCTTGCAATGATGGACTGGACAATGCCTCTTATGTCGGTATGGATCTCGTTTTCGGTTTCGTCGGCTATCGCCGTTTACTGGATGTTCCAGAACATTCTCTCCGCGGCACAGCAGATACTTCTCTATAAGCTTTATCCCATTCCGCAGGTAACGGAGGAGGATATTAAGGCTGCCGAGCTTGCGCTCAAAGGAAAAGCCTCGAAAAAGCCCGTTAAGGCGGCATATGAGATAGACGATTACGATAAGACCGTCGAAACCGATAAGTCGGGAGCAAAGAAAAAGGACGACGGACTCAGAGTAAGCACCCAAAAGGGCGAGCTTACGCCTAAGATGAAGGCTCATATCAAGAGCACCGGCAAAGCTCCCAAGGCAAGAAGAAAAATTTAAGGCTTAAAGCCGATAGTTTTATAAAAACGGCAGCGTTAATGTGTCTTGAAGTCTGCCGAAAGGAGTAAAAACATGGAAGTAACAGTAAGCGCAAAGACAGTCGAAGAGGCTGTCGCACTCGGCGCAAGCCAGCTCGGAAAGCTTGTTTCGGAAGTAAAGTACGAGGTGCTTGAAGAAGGCAAAAAAGGTATTCTCGGACTCGGTTCGAGAGAAGCAACCGTAAAGGTAACGGCTGTTGAAACGGTACAGGATAAGGTTCTTGAGTATATCAACAGACTTATAACCGATATGGGTGCTGAGGCTGCCGCAAAGGTTGCAAGAATAGAGGAAAACATTGCGGATAACGGCACCGTTGAAAGGGACATCTGCATAAATATCGAAGGCAAGGGACTCGGAATGCTCATCGGCAGACACGGCGACGTTCTCGATTCTCTCCAGTATCTCTGCAATATCGTCGTCGGACGTTTCCCCAAGAATCCCGACAGACATGAATATGTAAGAGTAGTGCTGGACATTGAAAACTACCGTGCAAAGCGCGCCGAAACTCTCTGTTCTCTTGCAAGAAGAATGGCGGATAAGGTGCTTGCAACGGGAAGAAACTTCACGCTTGAGCCTATGAGTCCGTATGAACGCAGAATAATACACTCCGAACTTCAGAACGTTGACGGCGTGCATACTTTCTCCGTCGGCTCTCAGGGCGACAGACGCGTTGTAATCGCATACGGCAACGAGGAAGAGCAGACCTCGGAGGAATAATCGGCTTTTAAAGGCGCACATATGAGATTTAAATTTCCGTTGTGCGCTTTTTTTGCATTTTTAAATGCGGATTTTGTCGAAACAAAAGAGCTTTAATGCACCGAATTATTTTGCCGGATACGTAATTGATTTTTTGTTCAGAGGTAATTTAAAAGTGTATATATTAGCGTTGGATACAACGGCGAAAACGGCGTGCGCGGCACTGTGTGAAACAAATGACGGCACTGAAATCAGCGTAAAATCGCAGTGTACCGTCAACAGCACCGCAACTCACAGCGAAAGTCTTCTGCCTATGGCGGATTTCTGCCTTAAAGAGGCGTCGGTGAACTTAGACGATGTAGGAGTAATTGCCGTGAGCAACGGACCGGGGTCGTTTACGGGCGTTCGTATAGGCGTTTCTGCGGTAAAAGGATTTGCGTTCGGAAAAGATAATATAAAATGCGTTCCTGTTTCGGCACTTTACGCGCTTGCGCTCAACGTAAGCTTTGAAAAAGACGGAACGGTGATATGCGCGTGTATGGACGCGAGAAGAAATCAGTTCTATAACGCGATTTTCATGGCTGACGGCAAAGGAAATCTGCTTCGTCTTTGCGATGACAGAGCCTTGAGCGCAGATGAACTTTATTCGGAGCTTTGCGAAAAGTATAAAAGCGCGGATATTGTCCTTGTCGGCGACGGAGCATATCTTGCATATAGGTTGCTTTGCGAAACAAACCGTCCCGAAAGGCTCAACATAAGCACGGCGAGAGCCGATCTTGTGTATCAAAACGCGTACAGTGTCGCACGTGCGGCAAATGAAAAAATGATTGCCGAACCCGACGGCGATTATTCTTCCGAGAGCCTTTTGCCCATGTATCTGCGGCTTTCGCAGGCGGAACGCGAGAGAAACGAAAAGCTTAAAAACTGTACAGATGCAAAATAGTGCGCAAATAAGCATTTATTAAAGTAGAAAACGAGAGGAAAAGAAAAATGTTGATGGATTGCAGCAACGATATTTCAAAGGTGCTTGTTTCCGAGGAGGAAATACACGGCGCGGTAAAGAGAATATGCAGAGAAATGGAAAACGACTTCCGCGACTCCGATAAAAAGGTGCTCCTTATGGGCATACTCAAAGGCTCGGTCGTGTTTATGGCGGATATAATGAAGGAGTTCAATCTCCGTGCGGAAACAGACTTTATCAAGGTTTCCTCCTACGGTTCGGGAACTACATCAACGGGAATTGTGCGCCTTAAATCAGAACCCGACAGAAGTAACCTTTCCGACTATAACGTAGTTGTAATAGAGGATATACTCGATACTGGAAATACGCTGCATTGGCTGCTCAATCACCTTAAAACAGAACTTCATGCAAACAGCGTAAAGCTCTGCACGCTTTTCAATAAGCCAGACAGACGCGAAAAGGAGATACATATAGACTATCAAGGCTTTATAATCCCCGACGAGTTTATAGTTGGCTACGGCCTTGATTATAACGAGGAGTACAGAAATCTTCCTTACGTCGGAATACTCAAACCCGAAATATATCAGAAGTAATTTTTCCGGAGGAAACGGCAATGAAATTTTTTAAAGAATTCAAAGAGTTCATAAACCGCGGAAACGTTGTGGATATGGCAGTCGGCGTCGTTATTGCAACGGCGTTCGGCAAGATTACATCATCTCTTGTATCTGATATAATAATGCCGCTTATGTCTATGCTTACGGGCGGTATAAGCTTTGAGGATAAGAAATGGGTGCTCAGTCCCGCAGTGCCGGCAACGGATACGACGCCGGAAATTGCCGAGGTTGCCGTAAAATACGGACTGTTTTTGCAGTACGTCGTCGATTTTCTCATAGTTTCTCTTGCCGTGTTCATTTTTATTAAGGTGTTTACCGCTGCCGGTAATAAGGCAATGGCGCTTCGTAAAAAGAAGGAAGAGGAAGAAAAGAAAGAAGAGCCTGCACCTGAGCCGTCAAACGAAGAAGTGCTGCTCACCGAAATACGCGATCTTCTTAAAGAGCAGAATCAAAAGTAAAAATACATAACATTCAAAGAGTTATCACGGAATAAATGCTGTCCGCTTGGTGCAAAACATAAATAGGCACGTTGCAAAAACGATTCCCATAAGTTTGGTGCTTCGGCGGCATTTTTTTTGCTGTGATAAACAAAATCAGCTATATGTGGAATAAAGAGAGGAGATTTTCATGAATCACGAGCATAAGCGAGGTTCTTTTTCCGGTAAAATAGGCTTTGTCCTTGCCGCTGCGGGCGCGTCCGTAGGTCTTGGCAATATCTGGCGCTTTCCTTATCTTGCCGCAAAATACGGCGGCGGAATTTTTCTGCTTATATACATTATCCTTGCAATGACTTTCGGATATACCATGATCGTTGCCGAGACGTCTATCGGACGTATGACGGGAAAAAGTCCGGTCGGAGCATATAAATCATTCGGAAACCGTCCCGCACTCAGTTTCGGCGGCTGGATCAACGCGGTAATTCCTATCCTTATAGTACCGTATTACTCGGTAATCGGCGGCTGGGTCGTAAAATATCTTGCCGAATACCTGTTTGGGAAAGGACATGCAGTCGCTGCGGACGGATATTTTTCCGCATTTATTTCCGACGGATTTTCCTCTGAACTTTGTTTTCTTATTTTTGCGGCGATGACGCTTGCAGTCATCTTTGCAGGCGTTGAGAACGGCATAGAACGTGTTTCAAAGGTTATGATGCCAATTCTGGTAGTGCTGTCGCTGATAATCGGAATTTACTCCGTAACCCGTCCCGGAGCCATGGCGGGGGTTAAATACTTTCTTGTGCCCAATCCCAAGAACTTTTCGTGGATGACGGTGGTTTCCGCAATGGGTCAGATGTTCTATTCACTGTCCATTGCCATGGGTATTCTCATCACATTCGGCTCATATATGAAAAAAGATGTTTCAATAGAGGATTCCACACGCAACGTTGAAATCTTTGACACTGCCATTGCAATTATGGCAGGTCTTATGATTATTCCTGCGGTGTTTGCGTTTTCGGGCGGCGACCCCGAAGCTTTGAAAGCAGGCCCTTCGCTGATGTTCATAACCATTCCCAAAGTATTCGACTCAATGGGATTCGGCACGGTGATAGGCATTGCGTTCTTCTTGCTTGTGCTGTTTGCTGCAGTGACAAGCTCGATTGCGCTCACCGAAAGTGCCGTTTCCACATTGCAGGATGAATTACACTGGAGCCGAAACAAGTCTACTGTCGTTATCGGTATATCCATGGTTGCACTCGGAAGTCTGTCAAGCCTTGGCTACGGGCCTTTGGCAAATGTCACCGTTCTTGGTATGCAGTTCCTTGACTTCTTTGATTTTCTGACAAACTCCGTAATGATGCCCATTGCGGCTATTGCAAGCTGCATATTTGTTTCCCGTGTGATCGGCACAGACCGCATTGCGGAGGAGGTTACTCTTAACGGCTGTGCTTTCCGCAGAAGAAAGATTTTCAACGCCATGATACGTTTCTTGTGCCCGTTCTTCGCGGCAATTATCCTCATCAGCTCAATAGCAAACGCTTTCGGCTGGATTTCCATGTAACGCAGCGCTTTTTCGTGTAAACTTAAAAATACGTATAAATTAAAATCGCACTGACCATTTAAGAAACGAATTGGCCGGTGCTTTTTTTATATGAAAAGGCAGTCCTTTCGGACTGCCTGAAGTTTGTTCTTTATCAGAGCTATTACTCAACCGTAACTGATTTTGCAAGGTTTCTGGGTTTGTCAACGTCACAGCCGAGAAGAACCGACGTGTGGTAAGCGATAAGCTGAACCGCGGTCGCAACCGGTATTGCCATAAATACCTCTGAAAGTTCGGGAACGAGTATTACGTCGTCCGCAACGCCTTCGGGTATCTTGTCTTTGTCCTTTTCACGGCAGATCATAAAGACCTCAGCTCCTCTTGCACGGACTTCCTTGATGTTGCTTACCATCTTTTCAAATAGAGCGTCGGAGTTTGCAAGCGCAAATACCGGAACACCGTCCGTGATAAGCGATATCGTGCCGTGCTTGAGTTCTCCTGCGGCGTAAGCCTCGCAGTGAATGTAGGATATTTCCTTGAGCTTTAACGACGCCTCCATCGAGAGCGCATAGTCAAGTCCTCTGCCGATATAGAATACGTCGGACGCGTTCTTGATCTTGTCTGCAATCTCCTTGCACTTGCCGTCAAGCTTGATAGCCTGTTTTACGGCTTCGGGAGACTTGTTAAGAAGTTCGTCTACATAAGCCTTTGTCTGTGCCTCAGTGAGATGACCGTTTGCATATGCAAGGCGCAGAGCGAAGAGATACATAAGTGAGATCTGTACCGTGTATGCCTTTGTGCTGGCAACGGCGATTTCGGGGCCTGCCCATGTGTACATAACGGCGTCCGCTTCGCGTGCAATGGTAGAACCTGCGACGTTTACAATTCCGAGCGTGAATACGCCGTGTTCTTTGCAGAGTCTGAGAGCCGCAAGCGTGTCGGCAGTCTCGCCGGACTGTGAAATTATTATTGCAAGGTCTGTGGACTGTAAAATCGGGTTCTTGTATCTGAATTCCGACGCAATCTCAACGTCAACCGGAACTCTTGCAAGGCTTTCGGCTGCAAATTTTCCGACAAGACCTGCGTGCATAGCCGTGCCGCAGGCAAGAACGTGAATTCTTGTTAACTTTGAAAGTCTTTCGTCGGTCAGCGCGTCGATGCCGAAGTCAGGCATGCCGTCCTTGATTCTCGGACGCAGCGTTTTTACGATAGCATCGGGTTCTTCGTTGATTTCCTTTATCATAAAGTGGGGATAACCGCTCTTTTCGGCAGCTTCGAGATCCCACTTTGCCTCTTCGAGAGCGCGGTCGCATACTTTCATGTCTGCATCGTATATTGTAATGCTGTTGGGTGTGACCTTGGCAATTTCGCCCTCAAATATGTGATAGTATTTTCTTGTGTGCTTGAGAACAGCCGGAATGTCGGAGGCAATGTAGTTTCCGTCGTCCGATACTGCAAGAATAAGCGGACTGTCCTTGCGCGACGCGTATATTTCGCCGGGATAATCCTTGAAAATAGCGCCGAGTGCGTAAGAGCCGCGAAGCTCTGAAATAGTCTTTTTAAGTGCCTTTAACGGATCGCGTGTTTCGAGATAGTTCATGTCAAGCAGCTTTGCCGCAACTTCCGTGTCAGTCTCCGAAACAAAACTGTAGCCATTTTCGGTGAGCGTCTTTTTGATTTCGGCATAGTTCTCGATAATGCCGTTGTGGACAATGTATACGTTTTCCGTTCCGTGAGGATGGGCGTTGATGTCCGACGGTTCGCCGTGAGTTGCCCAGCGTGTGTGACCTATTCCGCAGTTAGATACGAGAGGTTCGGGCAGCGACGCGATCTTTTCAGCGACAACCGCAAGACGTCCTTTTGACTTGTAGACCTCAAGATCTCCGTTTTTGCCGAAAACAGCAATTCCGGCAGAGTCGTATCCCCTGTATTCGAGAGCCGAAAGACCGTCAAGAAGAAGGGGAACAGCGTTTGTTTTTCCGGTAAAACCGATAATTCCGCACATAAATATATTACTCCGTTTGCCGCACTGCCGTTTCGGGAACATGACAGCAAGCGAGCTTTATTTGTATTTTTCCGTTAAGTATTTCTGCCTTTGTTGCGCCGAAAACACTTTTTTGAAGTGTCATACGGATTTTTGAAACAGAAATTTCCGACAGTAACCGCACTGCCGTCAGGGCATCCGCCGAATATTCGATAACCCTGTTCCTCGTCGCCGCCGTGAACTGCTTTTCGGCGGTCGGGCGCTAAAGCATAAAACGGAATATGATCCGCTGCCTTTTGTTTGATAGTTTGCGGGTTCCCGAAAAGAGCCGCAAAAATGATACAGATGTCGTTTTGATTTGACGTCAGATCTTTTTCACGATGCCCTTTTCAGCACCCTTGAATATGTGAGACTCCGGAATAAACCCGCGCACTCTCGAGAGGGGATAGACCGTGCAGTTTTTGCCGAGAACAGTACCCGGGCAAAGCACGCTGTTGCAGCCGACTTCCGTCATGTCGCCGACCATTGCTCCGAACTTTTTAAGTCCCGTTTCGACTCTTTCGCCGTTATAGTTTACAGTAACGAGAGTCTTGTCGCTTTTTACGTTTGACGTAATTGCGCCCGCACCGAGATGTGACTTGAATCCCAGAATGCTGTCGCCTACGTAATTGTAATGCGGAACCTGAACGTTGTCGAAGAGGATAACGTTTTTAAGCTCGGTGGAGTTGCCCACAACGCAGTTCTTGCCTACGATAGCGCTGCCGCGGATAAAAGCACAGTGGCGCACCTCTGCGTTCTCGTCGATAATGCAGGGACCTGCAATATAAGCCGACGGGAAGACCTTTGCGCTTTTGGCAACCCAGATGTCCTCGCCGCGTTTCTCGAACTTTTCGGAATTAAGCGTGTTTCCGAGACGTATGATGAATTCCTTTATTTCGGGAAGCACCTGCCACGGATATTCGTGCGCACCGATAAGCTCTGCCGCGATCGTATGAGATGTGTCGTAAAGAGCCTTGTTTGTCATTTCCAATATTTTTCACCTCCTGTATACTATAATATGAAAAAAACAGTCTGTGATGCGAGTGTCAAAAACAGTAAACACCGCACACACAGACTATTATAACACATATATACGCAAATTTCAATACATATTTTCGCTTTTTACGACAAAATATCGCATAATGATGAAAAACAATGTAAATTCAAAAGAAAATCAGTTTTTAAGGCTGTGAATAGGAGCCGGGATTCTTCCTCCGCGTCTTACGAACACTTCGCTCGAATAAGTATTCACGGGGATAACTGGGGCATAACCGAGCAGACCGCCGAATTCAACGCTGTCGCCGGCTTTTTTGCCGTAAGCAGGAATAAGTCTTGCGGCGGTAGTCTTGGAGTTTATCATACCGATAGCGGATTCGTCCGCGATGATAGCCGAAATTGTTTCTTCGGGGGTATCGCCGGGGATTGCGATCATATCAAGACCTACCGAGCAGACGCAGGTCATAGCCTCAAGCTTTTCGATGGTAAGCGCACCGCAGGCTGCAGCCTCGATCATGCCTTCGTCCTCGGAAACGGGAATAAACGCACCCGAAAGACCGCCGACTCTGCTGGACGCCATGCTGCCGCCCTTTTTAACTGCGTCGTTGAGCATAGCTAAAGCAGCCGTAGTTCCGTGAGTGCCGCACTTCTCAAGTCCCATAGCCTCGAGTATACGTGCAACCGAGTCGCCGATAGCCGGAGTCGGAGCGAGCGACAGATCGACGATACCGAAAGGCACGCCGAGTCTTTTTGAAGCCTCAACCGCAACGAGCTGACCCATTCTTGTGACCTTGAACGCGGTTTTCTTTATGATTTCGGCAAGCTCTGTAAGAGAGCAGCTGCCTGCGCTTTCGATAGCGTGTCTTACAACGCCGGGACCCGAAACGCCGACGTTGATCTCACATTCGGGTTCTCCCACGCCGTGAAACGCGCCTGCCATGAACGGGTTATCTTCGGGGACATTGGTAAACACGACGAATTTAGCGCAGCCGATAGAGCAGTCGTCCTTGGTAAGTCTTGCAAGCTCTTTTACGATATGACCGCACTTATTGATTGCGTCCATGTCAATACCTGCGCGCGTCGAGCCGACGTTTACGCTTGAGCACACTCTTTCGGTTGAAGCGATAGCTTCGGGAACTGCCTCAAAGAAAGCGAGTTCCTTATTAGTCATGCCTTTCTGAACGAGAGCCGAGAAACCGCCGATAAAGTTAATGCCTGTTGCTGCTGCGGCTTTATCGAGAGTCTTTGCGGCGAGGATATAATCTTCTTTTGTTTTGAGACCGCCAACGAGGGAAATGGGTGTAACGGAAACGCGCTTATGAATAATCGGGATACCGTATTCTTTTTCGATATCTTCGCCGGTTTTCACGAGGTCTTTTGCGTAAGTTGTGATTTTATTATAAATATTTTCGCAGGTTTTTTCTGCGGTACCGTCCGCGCAGTCGAGCAGGGAGATACCCATGGTAATGGTTCTGACGTCGAGATGTTCCTCGCGGATCATATTGATTGTTTCGAGAATATCTTTAGTATTTATCATGATAAAGCAAAATCCTTTCGGCGGAAATTCAGATACGGTGCATGGAATTAAAAATATCCTCATGCATAGCGTGGATAACGAGACCGGTCTGTTCACCGAGGGTTTTAAGCGCATCGGACATTTCAAAGAACTTCTTTTCCTTATCATCGAGTTCGACGAGCATAATCATAGCGAAATATTCACCGATAACGCTCTGGGAGATATCAACTACATTTGCGCCGTACTCAAAGAGTTTTGCGCTTACTTTAGCGATAATACCTTTAGCGTCCTTAGCGGTGACTGTAATAACTGCTTTCATTTTTTGAAATTCCTCCGGGAAGATAATATAATTAGATTTTTATTTAGATATTATAACACGTTATTTATGGACAATCAAGGCAGAAGAGGGAAATTTTTTTCTTTTTTTTGAGTGATGTCTGATTTGGGCTAAAAAAGATAATCCACTTCCACTTGCAGCCCTATACACCCACTTTTCGGAATCGAAAAGTGGAAAGATACTTTGTGCTTAGCTGATTTTTTTGTTTTGGGCAGAAACAGATTATTCACTGCCATATGCAACTCTATTCTCCAACTTTTCGACGGCGAAAAAGTTGCAAAAGCCGTTCGCGGCTCAAACGCCGCCGCGAAAGCGTGGCTACGTGGAGGATTTCGCCTGATGAAACCCATTTGCCCCTCCGAAAGCTCAAAAACTCTCGTTTCGCACTGTCCCTAAAACTGTGCCGCGAAATCGCCGCGCGACAGGCGCGCGGATATGGGGTTCTGTACGAAGTAAAATTATTTTCGGCGCAAGTGTTATTTTTTATATACTCAAACAGGCAACAGGACTTACCTTTACGACCAGCTCGCCTACGGCGAGATGACTACGGCTGAATTTTAGTTTTATGTTGGGGGAAAGAGCAAAAAGGGGCGGCTGTAAAGCGCACCCTATTATTCTTCGGTTATTTCAATTTTTCCGTTTTGCTTTTCGTATTCTGCGACACATCTTTTCAGATACTGCTCAATTTCCTTGTTTGCACTTCTGCCTTCCGACTCGGCGATATAGCGAAACTTCTGAAACAGCAAACGGTCAACTCTCAGCGTATATCTTAAAAGCTTGTTCTCCATATTTTCACCTCAATTACACCACTATGATGTTATTTTGATTAAATTATAGTGAAAATATTGCATTTTTCCGAAAGTGGTGGTATAATGACGCATATATGACGAACACTTTTTTACGAGAAATAAAAAAAGCACAGTAAAAACTGTGCAAAAAAGTAACATTCAGCCGTAGTCATCTCGCCGTAGGCGAGCTGGTCGGAAAAGTGTGTCCTGTTGACTGCATGACTATAAAAAAAATAACACTTTCGCCGAGTAGTTTAACTTAGTACAGAACCCTATATCCGCGCGCCTGTCGCGCGGCGATTTTGCC
>ERZ835980.1830-NODE-1830-length-21603-cov-4.049703_pt1 | contig 21603 bp, 19 predicted proteins | sample MGYA00519943_ERZ835980 | MGnify/ENA primary metagenome ERZ835980 (study PRJEB31850, sample SAMEA3708791) | human gut metagenome | biome: human gut; feature: human-associated habitat; material: faeces | place: China | collected 2014 ... | reverse complement strand
GACTGTTTCGTTGCCCGCGGGCGTGCCGAAGAAAGCTTTAGCTTTCAATGGGCGAGTCTCTCCTTTTTTGATGTAAAGAACAGAGAGTCGAACAAGGCAATTTCGTCAAAAGAAATTTCGTGTTTGAATGAATTTTTTCAAAATTCATTCAAACACTACATTCCTCTTTCCTCTCCACAAAAAGTTGACACTTTTTGTGGGAATTTTTGATTTTTCACCATGGTGTGAACTGAATTGATGATAAAACGCTCTACAACTCGGTAACATCTTGAAAGTTGAAAAAACATAATGTAAAATAGTATTGCATTCGATGAGAAATAAAAGAGTATTTTGAGGTAGGGAAATCCCGAATAAAAGACAGATTGATTTTTCAATCTGTCTTTTGTTTTGCTTAAATATTTCGCTTGAAATGACTATATATTATATAGTATAATAAAAAATGGTGATATTTTATGAAACAGTTTTTAGAAGTAGGAAAATTAAATAATACACACGGTATCAAAGGCGAGTTAAAAATGCAACTTTGGTGTGATGATATTGAATTTTTGAAACAGTTTAAAACTTTGTATTTTGATGATAAGGGGCAAAACAGTGTTGAAATTACATCTGTAAGATCTCAAAAAAATCTTGCAATAATAAAGCTTAAAGGTATTGATTCAATCGAGCAGGCGGAAACCGTAAAAGGTAAAATTCTTTATTGTAACCGTGACGATGCTTCTATTGATGAAGATGCTAATTATATTGCAGACCTTATCGGCTGTTATGTGGTGGATATAGATACCGAAGAAGAGTACGGAAAGGTTGTTGATGTGCTTAACTACGGTTCGTGTGATATTTATGATACAGAATCTTGGGGAAAGCATACTCTTATCCCTGCAACACCCGATATAGTTAAGGAAATAAATACGGAATATCAGGTTATTAAGATTAAGGCAATGAAAGGGCTTTTTGATGAGAATTGATATAATGACACTTTTTCCCGATATGTGCAATGCTGTTTTGAGCGAATCAATAATAGGCAGAGCGCGTCAAGGAGGAAAAGTTGAAATAAATTGTGTTGATATTAGGAACTATACGCTTGATAAGCACAGGCGTGTTGACGATAAACCGTATGGCGGCGGAATGGGAATGATAATGGCACCGCAGCCTATTTTTGATTGCTATAAAGCAATAAGTGAAAATATAGGCGAAAAGCCGCATTTGATATATCTTACGCCACAGGGCAAAACACTTACTCAACAAAGGGTAAAGGAACTTTCAAAGCTTGATAATCTTGTGCTTTTGTGCGGGCATTATGAGGGTATTGATGAAAGAGTTATTGAAGAACTTGAACCTGAAGAAATTTCAGTCGGAGATTATGTGTTGACCGGCGGTGAACTTCCTGCTTTGATTGTAGCTGATTCGGTAGCAAGAATGTTGCCGGGTGTTTTAAGTGATGATGAATGTTTTGAAGAAGAAAGTCATTTTAATTCACTTCTTGAATATCCGCAGTATACACATCCGTCAAGCTGGAACGGCAGAGAAGTGCCGGATGTACTTCTATCAGGTCATCATGCAAAGGTTGATGAATGGCGCAGGCATAAATCACTTGAGCGTACATATAGGCGCAGGCCTGATATGCTTGAAAATGCCGAACTTGATAAAAAAGACAGAGAATTTTTGTCGAAACTTGAAAAAGAATAAAAAAATATGTGAAATATGCACAAATACCACTGAAAATTTTTATTTGAAATTAACAAGTCAAACGAAGTTGCGGTATTATTGTTGACCGAATTTAATTTGGTGGTATAATAGTAATAAGAAAACAAAAACACTTATATTAACCACAATATATTGTACATTTAATGAGAGGTTTTAATTATGTTCGTTAAAGATGTTAAGGTAGAAAACCAGGTTGGTCTTCATGCTCGTCCGGCAACTTTCTTTATTCAAAAGGCAAACGAGTTCAAATCATCAATTTGGGTAGAAAAGGAAGAAAGAAGAGTTAATGCAAAGAGCCTTTTAGGCGTTCTTTCACTTGGTATTATGGGCGGAACTGATATTCGTATCATTGCCGACGGTTCAGACGAAGAAGCTGCTGTTGAAGGTCTTGTATCTCTCGTAAAGTCAGGTTTTACAGAATAATTATTGTTTTGAAAATCAAAGAAAAAGGCATTGCTTCGGCAATGCCTTTATTTTTTAGTATAAATATGTTATACTTATGATAACTTATTAGGCAGGTGATTTAATGACTGAAAAGCAATTGCGCAAAAAAGCTATGGCATTGCCGCTTCATCCCGGTGTGTATATAATGAAAAATAAAGATAAAAAAATCATATATATCGGCAAGGCGAAAAAACTTAAAAACCGCGTTTCTCAATACTTTGGCAGTCATTCCAATCATTCGCTTAAAGTCATCAGAATGGTTGAAAATGTTGACGATTTTGATTATATTCTTTGTGACAGTGAGTTTGAAGCGCTTGTACTTGAATGTTCTCTTATTAAACAGCACCAGCCTAAATATAATATTTTGCTTAAAGATGACAAAGGCTATAATTATATCAAAATTACTAAAGAACAATATCCTAAAATCAGGGAATGTAAGCAAATGGCAGATGACAACTCGCAGTATATCGGCCCATATACTTCTAATTTTTCTGTTAAGCAGGCGGTTGATGAAACTTTGCGTATTTTTAAACTTCCGCGCTGTAATAAAAAATTTCCGAAAGATTATAAAAAAAGCCGCCCGTGTTTAAATGGGTTTATGGGGATTTGCAGTGCGCCTTGTGCAGGCAAAATATCGCTTGAAGAATACAGAAAAAATATTGACGAAGCAATCGCATTTCTTAAAGGCGGAAGTGTAAAAGCCGTGAAAGAAATGGAAGCAAAAATGCTTGAATGTTCCGAAAATCTTCAATTTGAAGAAGCCGCAAAGCTTAGGGATAGAATAAAAGCTATTAAAAATCTTGAAGAAAAGCAAAAAGTGGTTTCAATCAATGTACCTGAAGAGGATGTTTTTGCACTTGTAAACGGTAAGAAAAAAGCTTGCTTTGAAGTTATAAGATTTGAACACGGAAAACTTACGGATACGGAATTTTGGCTTATTGATTCTGTTGATGATTTGCCGCAGGCAAGATTTGAACTTATCGAACGATATTATTCAATGCGTGACAGGGTTGCGTCTCGCATTGCGATTGACGGTGAAGTTGAAGATGAAGAACTTTTAAAAGAATTTCTTGAAAACAAAAAGCAGAAAAAAGTTGAATTCATTCATCCGCAAAAGGGCGAGCATTTGTCAATTGTGAATATGTGTATATCAAATGCAAATGAGCATTTGGCACAGCAGCAGGGTAGACTCGGCAGGGAAATTGCAACTCTTGAAGAACTTAAAAATCTTCTCGGACTTGATAAAATGCCTGAATATATTGAATCTTATGATATTTCGCATACTTTTGGTGCGGATAATGTGGCAGGTATGGTTGTTTTCCATAACGGCAGACCGATGAAAAGTGCTTATAAAAGGTTTGCTATTAAAGGTTTTGACGGGCAGAATGATGTCGGCTCAATGCAGGAGGTTTTAACGCGCAGGTTTAATCATTATTATAATGATGAAGACGGAAGTACATTTAAAATTTTGCCTGATTTGATTTTGCTTGACGGCGGTGAACCGCAGGTTAGGGCTGTATTGCCCGTTGTTGCATCAATGGGACTTAATGTACCGGTTTTCGGTATGGTTAAGGATAGTAAGCATAGAACGCGCGCTATTGAAGTGGGTAATGGCGAGATAGAAATAAATTCCCACCGCCGGGTATTTACCCTTGTATCTAATATTCAGGAGGAAGTACACCGTTTCGCTATTTCTTATCATCATAATAAACATAAAAAAAGCACGCTTTCAACCTCTCTTACAAAAATTAACGGTATAGGCGATGCAAAAGCAAAAGCTTTGATGAAATATTTTAAAACAATTTCTGCAATTAAAGAAGCACGGGTTGAACAGCTTAGGCAGGTTGACGGTATTTCTGAAAAAAACGCTCAAGAAATTTACAATTTTTATCATAAATTGTAAAAATAATTTTAATTGACTTGACTATTATTTTTGTAATTTGTATAATGATAAGTGATTTATCAAAAAGATTGTAACTTTTTTATTTGAAATTAAGAGGAATCTGATTTATGATGCGAGTGATTACGGGCATTGCGCGCGGCAGAAAGCTTGAAACTTTGCCGGGCGAAGATGTCACAAGGCCTACAACAGAATCGGTCAAAGAAGCTGTTTTTTCTATGATTCAGTTTGAAATTGAAGATAAAAATGTTCTTGATTTGTTTGCAGGTTCGGGCCAGCTCGGTATCGAAGCACTTTCAAGGGGAGCTAAAAAATGCACCTTTGTTGAAAATAACAAGCAGGCTTATAATGTTATTGAAAATAATATTAAGCACTGTAAGCTTGAGCAGAGCGCGAGAATAGTTATGAGTGACGCTTGTGCATTTCTTTCAAGAAGGGATAGTTTTGATATAGCGTTTCTTGATCCGCCGTATAAGCAGGGAATCATTGAAAAGTGCTTGCCTCTTCTTTTTCCTATGATGAGTGATGACGGTATAGTAATATGCGAAACTTCGCGTGATGAAGACTTGCCTGATGAACTTAACGGATTTTATGCTGATAGAGTCAGAACTTATGGTAAAACTAAAATTACCCTTTATAGAAGGGGGAATTAAAATAAGATGAAAATTGCTATTTGCCCCGGCAGTTTTGACCCGGTAACTTTGGGCCATAAAGATGTTATTGAGCGGGCCTCGCAGCTTTTTGATAAAGTTATTGTTTTGGTACTTAATAACAGCTCTAAAAAGCCTATGTTCACACTTGATGAACGCATGGAATTTATAAAACGATGTGTTGATAAGGAAAATGTTGAAATTGATACATATTCCGGCCTTTTGGTTGATTATGCAAGGCAACATAATGTTAATGCCATAATTAAAGGGCTTCGTGCTGTGTCTGATTTTGATTATAAATTTCAGCTTGCACTTATCAATAAAAGCCTTTATCCAAAAATTGAAACACTGTTTATTCCTGCAAAGGGCGAAAATATGTTTTTGTCCTCAAGTATGGTTAAAGAGGTATGCTCACTCGGTGGTGATATATCATCGTTTGTGCCGCAAGAAATATTAAAAGATATTTACGAAAGATGTAAAGGAGACATTAAAAATGACTAATACAGATATTTTACTTGAAGATTTGGAAGATGTACTCGATGACGCAACATCAATTCCATTGAGCAAAAAGTATGCAGTTGATGTAGACAAAATTAAGACTATTATTGAAGATATTCGTCTTAACACTCCGCAGGAAACAAAGCAGGCTAAAGCTATTGTTGATTCAAGAAACAATATTCTTGAAGAAGCAAAGAAAGAAGCTGCCGATATTATTGCTAAAGCACAGGAGGAAGCAAGGGAACTTGTTGCCCGTGACCAAATCACTCAAACTGCTCAAGCAGAAGCTGCCGATATTATTGCCAAGGCTAAAGAACAGGGCGATGCTTATATTGCGGACGCTCAAAACCAGGCTTCAGATATTCTCGGTAACGCTACAAACCAGGCAAACGAAATGGTTACAACAGCACAGAATAAATCAAGAGAAATGCTTACAGCAGTTAATAATTATGCTGATGATACACTTCTTGCTATTGATGATTCACTTTATAAGGCACTCAGTGATGTTCGCAGAATTCGCCAAGGTATTGAGAATACACAAAACAAAAATAAGTAATTTTAAATCATATTGGGCGGCCTACGGCCGCCTTAAATTGTAAAAAAACCTGCTTCAGCGAAAGCCGAAGCAGGTTTTTTTACATTCTAAACCACCGGCTTAGCCGGTAGCTATTATTATGCTTTTTCGTTATTTCTCTTTTCAACAATATGTTCGTGTACTTTATCTGCAAGTTCACCGTGAAGTTTGAATTTTTTGGTGAAAACAATAAGTGAAATAAAAATCAAAATCGGAGGAATTGCAAAGCAAATAATTCCTATTCCGGCTTTTGTGCTTTCGTTAATAGCTTTTGTGGCACTTGTAATTTGCTTGTTATATCCCATTATTGCCAATCCGCCGAAAAGAACTATTGTTTGAATGGTGTAAGCCATTTTCTGCAAAAATCCTTTCATAGAAAAGGTGATTGATTCGTTTCTTTCTCCGTTTTTATATTCGCCGTAGTCAACAATATCTGCAAGAAAAATTGTTTGACCTACAAACATTGCCGCTATACCCGTTGATGAAACGATATATGCAATATCAAGTGCTATGGTTATTTTAAGAATAGGCCCGAAAACATACATCATAATGTATCCTATTATAGTGGCGATAAGTGAAATTTGATAAATTTTCTTTTTATTCATCCATTTTGAAAGTATAGGAATTACAGCAAGACCTAAAACTGAGCCGACAGCACCGATAGTTTGGAAAAGGCTCTGTGCCTTTGGCTCGCCAAGTACATCTGAAAAATAGTACACCGCTGTGCCTGATGTTAAGTACCAACCGGCATTTGAAAGCATTGCAACTATCATAAATACAACAAGTTGGTCATTGTGTGCAATAACGGAAAAAATTTTTTTAAATGAAAACTTGGCTTTTTCACCGTATACTACATTTTTTTCCTTGGTTGAAAGTACGCATATGGTTGAAAAAAGTACAAGCATTATTCCGCATATTCCTGCCCAGCGTGAAAAGCCTGTTGCACTGTAACCTTTATCCGTTGTCATTCCGGTTGAAAGCATAGGCAAAACAATAGGTGTTGCCACCGTAATTATGCCTTGGCCCAAACCGCTAAAAGTTCTTGCAACGGTTGAAACAAGGTTTCTGTCTTTAGGGTCTGATGTGAAAGAAGGTACCATACTCCAATACGGAATATCAGCCATTGTATTCGTCATACCCCAAAGTATGTACATAACGCCTATGTAAATATATAGCTTCGTTCCGCTCATTCCAAAGTTTGTGAAAAGTAAAAAGAGTACAACTGCGTTGCATATAGCACCGATAAGTATCCAAGGTCTGTATTTACCGTGTTTTGTTCTTGTGTTGTCAACTATTGTACCCATCATAGGGTCGTTAATTCCGTCCCATATTCTTGCAATAGGAGTGAGAAGAAGCAAAAACGCTTCTTTAAGCCCAAGCACGCTTGATAAATAATAGCTTAAAAATGAATAAAACATTCCGTAGCTTAAATCAAGTCCTACCGCACCTACACCAAAGCAGATTTTTTCTCTCCACGAGGTTTTGTATTCCTGCATATTCTGTCCTCCGATATTCAATATAAAGGTATTATATCATATAATTATGTATTTGTACAACAACATTTCTTTTTATTTTGTTGCAAATTTATTTTGCCGATGATATTATATGAAATGTAATATTTAGTCTTATTCGGAGGTTTTGTATGAAAAAGATTTTTAGTTTGCTTTTGTCATTTGTAATGCTTATAAGTATTGTTTCACTTGTTGATTTTTCTGCTTTTGCTACATCAATGCCAACAACGACAATTACATCAGTAAAGGCACAAAACAAAGCATTTACAGTTAAATGGAAGAAAAAATCAAGTATTACAGGATACCAAATTCAGTATTCTACTAACAGTAAATTTAAAAAGGGAAACAAATCAATAAAAATAAAGAGTGCTAAAACGGTATCAAAAAAGATAACCAAGCTTAAAGTAGCAAAAAAATACTATGTTCGGATAAGAACATATAAAGGAAAAAAATATTCAAAATGGTCTAAAGTAAAGAGTATAAAAACTACGAAAGAATCAAAATGTAACAAAGATAATATCCAAAAAGAAACCCATTGCACAGACAATAATAATCATAGTATAAAATGTGGTAATATGGGAAGATGGTTTAACAGTAGGGATGAAGTTGATAATTATTGGGTGCAAGTAGATAATGATTATTACAATCAATACAAAAATGGAATAATTACATTTGAAGAATATTATAAGAAGTCACCATACGGTTACGAATGTTGGTCTTGTAGTTATTGTGGCAAGTGGACAGGTAATTTTAAATATAATTAAAATTACAACTTGACATAATGCTGATAATTAGTTAATATAGTATTTGAACAAAAGTGAAAAGAAGTTAAGGAAACTTGGCTTCTTTTTTGTGTGTAAGAAAGAAGCAAAAAAACAACTAAGAATAAGGTTAAAAGCTTAAGGCAAAGAAAAAATATTATGTTCGTATTCGTACATATAAAATGGTAAACGGTAAAAAGGTTTATTCTTCTTGGTCGAAGGTGAAGAGCGTTAAGACGAAATAAAATCACGCAGGGGCGATTGATAATCGTCCCTGCGTTGTTAAATTTTAGATAGTAAAAATGAATAAGACTACTTTGGGCGAACATTGTTCGCCTCTTTTTTATGTTTAAAAAGTTACAAAAGTGTTACAAATATTAAAATTCGGTATCGCGTTAATTTGCACTTGACAATGCCGCTGTACCCTTATATAATGTAATCAATGGTGACAATTCCAATTAAATCCCATAGATTTCAAGTAAATCCCATTAAGATTACATCAAAATTCACGAAAGGAGCAGAAGTTATGCGTTTGTTTGTAGGTACTTTAGACGGTTATAAACTTGATTCTAAAGGCAGACTTTCTGTTCCGACTAAGTGGAGAGAACGCCTTGGGAAAGAGTTTTATATGGTAGCTGTTACCGTAAGGGGATGCAAATGCCTTACTCTTTATCCTGTTGAACATTTTGAATCAACATATGATGCAATGCAGCAGGGTACTGAAAATCAGAAATATGATGCCACTACAAGCTTTCTTGATAATGCAGAAGAGGGCGTACTTGATGCCCAGGGCAGATTTACCGTCAACCAAAGGCTTAAGGAAGCTTCTGCTCTTACAAATGAGTCAACAGTTGTATTTAAAGGTAAAGGTGCTGTAATTGAAATTTGGAATACCGACGAGTATGAAAAAATTTATAACACTTATGACCATACACAAGGTATTTATGACTTGATGGATAAAGTCAAGGGGAATGAGCAGTAATGGAATTTGTTCACAAAAGTGTGCTTTTTGATGAAGCAATAAAGGCACTTGATTTAAACAAAAATAAAATTATAGTTGATGGCACGGCAGGCGGCGGAGGCCACAGCGGTGAAATTGCAAAAACCGCTAAAAGAGTTATTTCAATAGACCAAGACCCCGATGCAATAGAAGTTCTTAACGAAAGACTCGGAAATAAAGAAAATGTAACTATCGTTCACGATAATTATTCAAATATAAAAAACATTGTTTCAAATCTTAATATTGATAAAATTGACGGCCTGCTTCTTGATTTAGGAGTAAGTTCGTTTCAACTCGATACTGCCGAGAGGGGATTTTCTTTTCATAAAGATGCCCCGCTTGATATGAGAATGAGTAAAAGCGGACTCAGTGCCTATGATGTTGTAAATAATTACGATGAAAAAGAACTTGCGGATATTATTTACAGATACGGAGAAGAAAAATTTTCACGAAGAATCGCGGCAAATATAGTTAAATCAAGAGAGGAAAAGCCTATTGAAACAACTTTTGAGCTTGTAGATATAATTAAGGCCTCAATGCCGCAAAGGGCGATGAGGGATTCACACCCTGCAAGAAAAACATTTCAGGCTATAAGAATCGAAGTTAATGCGGAACTTGATGTGCTTAAATCAACACTTGAAGACGCATTTGAAATTCTTGCACCGGGTGGCAGAATTGCTGTAATTACTTTCCATTCATTAGAAGATAGAATTGTAAAAGAGCAGTTTTCAAAATGGTGTCAGGGTTGCACCTGTCCAAAGGAATTCCCGGTTTGTGTATGCGGAAATAAGCCGAAAGGCAAAAGTTTTAAATCAATTTCTCCGTCTAAAGAAGAACTTGATGAAAACCCGAGAGCAAGGTCATCACGACTTAGAATTTTTGAGAAATTTTAATTTGAATATATAGGACTATAAAAAACGAGGAGGAGTAAAAAATGACTAATACAGGCGATTTCAGGCGCTATTCATACAGCACGGACGCCGCATATGCCGTGCAGGCGTTTAACTATCAGCGTACTTCGGCAGCTCCGTCTTATGTTCCTACGCCAAAAAAGGATTTTAAGGTTAGAGAAAGAAGCCAAAGAAAAAGCAAAGCCCAACTTCTTCACGAGCAGAAATTGGGCTTAAAAAAAGCTTTGCAAATTTCAGTGGTGGCGGCTTTGTGCCTTACTATGTTTTTTGCAGTGCTTTATACTAATGCCAAAACTAACGAATTAACACACGAAATTTCAGATTTGCAAAAAAATCTTTCTGTTTCACAAAGTGAAAATACACGCCTTAACAGTGAGCTTGACAGCCTTGTGTCAATGAATATGATTGACCAATATGCTGTCGAGAAACTTGGTATGACTAAAATGAAATCCAATCAAATTAAGTATATTGATGTTTCACAATATAAGCAAAAGCGTATGGCTGCAGCACAGGCAATTTTGAATCAAAAGCAGGCGCAATCCAAGGCTGAAAAAAAGACTGTCGCCAAGTAATAATATATATTATTACAGCGTAAATCTATTATGAGAGTTAAGAATATTTACTTAACTCTCATATGTTATTATTAAATAAGATAACAATTGCGAGGGAGATGATTAAAAGTGAATACATCAAAGAGAATGATGAAAAGAATTTTGATAATGTCGTTGGTAATCATCTTTCTTATGACAACAACAGCGGTGCGAGTTTTTTATTTAACAATCGTCAGGGGCGAAGAACTTGCACAAAAAGCTGAATCACAGCAGCTTAAGGATACAGAGATTTCCGCAATGCGCGGAACGATATACGACGCTAACGGAAATGTTCTTGCACAGTCGGCTTCGGTATGGAATGTGTTTATCGACCCGCTGAATATTAAAGACGATGAGGAAAGGCAACTTATCACAAATGAATTTGCCACTCTTTTCAAATATGACGACGAAGCAAAAAAAGAATTTTACGAAAAAACAACTCATCAAAATCATTATGAGTTAGTTGAAAAAAAAGTCGAAAATAACATAAAAGAGAAGCTTTCAAAATTCGTGTCGAAAAATAAACTCGGTGATTGCATAGGAACGGAGCAAACCACCAAAAGATATTACCCTTACGGTTCGCTTGCTTCAAGCGTTATCGGTTTTACCGGTTCTGATGACCAAGGGCTTTCCGGAATAGAAGCTTACTATGACGAAGATTTAACCGGAACAAACGGAAGAATCATTACAGCAAAGGACGCTGTTTCAAACAACATTGCAAACGATTATGAAACAAGTATTGCGGCTTCTGACGGTAATTCGGTTGTCCTTACAATTGACCAAACAATTCAGTATTACCTTGAAAAAGGTTTGAAAGAAACTATGAATGAATATCAGGCAAAGGGTGCTTACGGTGTTGTAATGAACTGTAACACAGGTGCAGTGCTTGCAATGTCATCAATGCCTGATTATGATTGCAATAACCCTTATAAGCTTACATACAGCAAAAATAAAAAAGCTATTAAAAAACTTACCGATAAAACGGCTAAGCAGGAAGCTGAAAGTGCTGCGGTTCAAAATCAGTGGAGAAACTTTACGGTATCGGATACTTATGTTCCGGGTTCTGTTTTCAAAACTTTTGTCGCATCTGCCGCTTTGGAGGAAAATGTTGTAAATTTAAACACAACATATACTTGCACAGGTGCAATCCAAGTTGATAAGTACCGTATGAAATGCCACTATCATCCCGGCCACGGAACAGAAACGCTTACACAGGGACTTGAAAATTCGTGTAACCCGTTTTTTATCACAATAGGTCAAAAATTAGGTGTTCATAACTACTTCAAGTATTTTGACGCTTTTGGATTCACACAGAAAACAAATATAGACCTTCCGGGTGAAGCTTCACCGCAGTATTACAAGGAAGACCAATACGGTATAGTTGAACTTTCATCTGCATCATTCGGTCAAACAAACTCTCTTACTCCTATTCAGGTATGCACCGGCCTTTGCGCTATTGCTAACGGCGGTAAGCTTCTACAGCCTTACCTTGTTTCAAGTATTGTTGATTCAAACGGAAAAACTGTCAAAAAAACTCAAACTAAAGAGATTAGACAGGTAATCAGTTCCGATACATCCGAAAAAATGCGTGCTATGATGAAATCTGTTGTAGATAACGGTACAGGTAAAAACGGTTATGTGGCAGGTTACAGTGTCGGCGGTAAAACGGGTACATCCACTAAGCTTGGTGAATCAAAAGAGGGCGAGGGTGATAAGTACATTGTTTCATTCGCGGCTATTGCTCCGAGTGATGATCCTGAAATTGCAATGCTTATTATTGTTGATGAACCTAATCAGGATTTAGGCGGCGGCGCTCTTTGCGCACCGATTGCGGCTCAAGTTACACAGGAAGCTATGAATGTTCTCGGTATCGAGCCGAAATATGATGAAAAAGAAATGAAAAACCTTTCTAAAGAAACACCTAATGTTGTAGGAGAAAGCCTTGATGATGCAAAAGCTGCTCTTAAGGAAAATAACCTCAACTATGTTGTAATAGGTGATGAGTCAACTGTAACAAGGCAATGCCCGTCAGGCGCAGATGCAATTCCTAACGGCGGTACAGTTTATCTTTATACAGATGAAAGCGAAAAGGAAACTGTAAATGTTCCTGATTTTACAGGTCTTACGGTTACGGAAGCTAAAGACCTTGCTTCAAGCAGTTCTTTAAATATTCAAATTGCCGGTAACAGTATGTCGAGCGGTACGGTAGTTGCTTACCGCCAGAGCGAAGAAAAGCAGGCAAAGGTTGAAAAAGGCACAGTTGTTACAGTGACTTTCAAAAATACACAATCAGTTTTAGACTAAAATCAATTTTGATTAAAGATATGGGGTTTTAAAATGAGGCTTAAAGATTTATTAAAGGGAATCAATGTTCAAAATGAATTTGATGATGTTGAAGTTTTGGATGTTACACAGGATTCGCGTCTTGTAAAAGAGGGTTCGCTGTTTATATGTATTAAAGGTGCGGCATTTGACGGCCATTCGGTTGCAAAAGAAATGCTTGATAAAGGTGCTGCTGCGGTAGTAGTTGAACACGATCTCGGAATTGATAAGCAAATTATTGTTGAAAATTCAAGGGCTGTGTATTCACCGATATGTGCAAATTTCTTCGGCAATCCGGCTGATAAATTAAAACTTATAGGTTTAACCGGTACAAACGGTAAAACAACCACAACTTTTCTTATCAAGCAAATTCTTGAAAATGTAGGCAAAAAAGTTGGCCTTATAGGAACGGTTCAAAATATGGTGGGTGATGAAATTTATCCTGCAAAATATACGACTCCTGACCCATATGAACTTCAAAAGCTTTTTTCACTTATGGTAAAAGCAGGCTGTGAATATTGTGTTATGGAAGTTTCGTCGCAGGCTCTTGCTCAAGGCAGAGTTAATGGACTTCGTTTTGCACTCGGTGCTTTTACAAATCTTACACAAGACCATCTTGATTATCATAAAACTTGGGAAAACTATTTTGCTTCAAAAAGAATACTTTTTGAAAATTGCGATATTGCAGTTACCAATGCTGATGATGAACACGGCTTGAAAATAATTGACGGGCTTGAATTTGATAAAGTAGTAACTTATGCTGTTGATACAAATGATGCAACATATACTGCCAAAAATGTCAAGTTTAAAGCAAGCGGCGTTGAATACGAAATAGTATCTAATGATTCTATCGGCAGATGTACTTGCCCGATTCCTGGTAGATTTTCGGTTTATAATTCACTTTGTGCCACAACTTGTGCACTCGCTCTCGGTATTGATTTTGATGATGTACTTTCAGCTGTATCAAAATCGCAGGGTGTAAAGGGCAGAATTGAAGTTGTGCCAAGCAATAGGGATTTTACAATCATTATTGACTATGCCCATTCACCTGACGGACTTGAAAATATTATTACTTCCCTTAAAGAAATTGCAAAAGGCAGGGTGGTTACACTTTTCGGCTGCGGCGGTGACAGGGATAAAACAAAAAGGCCTAAAATGGGCAAAATTGCCGCTGAACTTTCTGATTACTGCATTGTAACATCAGATAATCCTCGCAGTGAAAATCCAAGCGCAATTATTGATGATATTCTTGTCGGTATGAAAAATATAAAAACTCCTTATAAAGTTATTGAAAATAGGCACGAAGCTATTGAATATGCAATAACTCACGCAAAGAAAGATGATATTATTCTTCTTGCAGGTAAGGGACATGAAACTTATCAAATCCTGCCAACAGGAACAATTCATTTTGATGAAAGAGAAGTAATTGCCGAAGTACTCGGTAAAATGAATTAAATTATGGAAACTTTAACTTTAAAAGAAATTGCTAATGCACTCGGCACTCAAACAAAGTTTGATACGCAGGTTAATGCTGTTTGCATAGATACAAGAAAAATTACAAAAGGTTGCCTTTTTATTTGCATTAAAGGTGAACGATTTGATGCCCACCAATTTGCAAATGAAGCCTTAAATTTGGGCGCGGCGGCTGTTATGATTAGTGAAGATATTGAAGTGGCAGGGCCTTATGTAAAGGTTGATGATACTGCAAAAGCACTTCTGTCACTTTCTGGATATTATCGTTCAAAATTTGATATTCCCGTTGTGGCACTTACCGGCTCGGTAGGCAAAACTACTACCAAGGAATTTACTCACCTTGTAGTTAATTCGCAGTTTAATGCCATTAAAACACAGGGCAATTTGAATAATGAAATAGGACTTCCGCAAATGCTGTTTCAAATTGACAGCAGTACCGAAGCGGCGGTAATTGAAATGGGTATGAACCATTTTGGCGAAATTCATCGCCTTGTTACAGCAACAAAGCCAACAATTGCGATGATAACAAATATCGGTGTATCGCATATTGAAAATCTCGGTTCAAGGCAGGGCATACTCAAATCAAAGCTTGAAATTCTTGACGGACTTAAAGCAGGTTCACCTTTTATTATAAATTGTGATAACGATATGCTTAAAACGATACTTGATAATGATGAAATTATGCAAAAGTATAATGTAATCACATTTGGTATTGAAAGCGACGCTCAATTTAAGGCGGTTGATATTAAGGAAGAAAACGGTTCAACTTCTTTTGATGTTAAATACTCAACTTTGAAAATCATTGATGAAACCGATGGGCCGACAGCTCAGTTTTCTTTGTGGTCACAGCATATATCAATTCCTACAATAGGTATTCATAATGTTTATAATGCACTTGCGGCTTTCACAGTCGGCATAACTCTCGGTATTGATTCCAAAAAGGCGGCCGGAGCTCTTGCAAACTATGTTCCTGCAGGAATGAGGCAGAAAAGCGTAAATGTCGGCGGTATAATTTCTATTGAAGATTGCTATAACGCAAGCCCCGATTCAATGAACGCGGCAATTAAAACACTTGCTAATGTAAATGCAAATAAAAGAATTGCTGTTTTGGGTGATATGCTTGAACTTGGTGATTTTTCAAAAAAAGCACACTCAGATGTCGGCAAAATGGTTGCCGATAATAATATAGATTACCTTTTGGCTTACGGTAATGACGCAAAGTACATCGTTGACGGTGCTAAGCAAAACGGTATGAAAAATGCCTTTTATTTTGATAATAAAGATGAACTTTCAAACAAACTTTTTGAGCTTGCACACAAGGGTGACGCAGTTATATTTAAAGCGTCAAGAGGTATGAAGCTTGAGGATGTAATAAATAATGTGTACAACAGGTGGGAAAAATAAATGAACAGTACAATTGCTTTAATAATCAGTGTAATAATAGCTTTCGGTGTAACCGCAGGCCTTGGATTTGTAATAATTCCGTGGCTTCGCAAATTAAAATTTGGGCAAACAATTCTTGATATAGGCCCAAGCTGGCATAAATCAAAGCAGGGTACACCTAATATGGGCGGAATTATGTTTATTATCGGCATAGTTCTTTCATTTGGAATTACTGCTTTAATCTATTATCTTTCAGGCGGAGAACTTGAAAGCGACTATTCTTCAATTATGAATGGTCGTGAATTGGTTCTTCTTTTCGGTGGGCTTCTCTTAGCTCTCGGCTGCGGCCTTGTAGGCTTTATTGATGATTTCACTAAAATTAAGCTTAAAAGAAATGAGGGCCTTTCACCAAAGCAAAAAACACTTGGTCAACTTATTGTTACTTTAGGATATATCACTACTCTTTGGGTATCAAATAATACAAGCTGGTATATTCCTTTTATCGGTACAGTAAATTTTGAAAAAAATATATTTACGGCAATTGTATTTTGGATTTTATCTCTGTTTATTATATATGGCTGTGTCAATTCGGTTAATCTTACAGACGGTATTGACGGACTTTGCTCAAGTGTAACAACTACCGTTGCAATTGCGTTTATTGTTATAAGCTATATTCAAGGTTTTGCAGGCCTTAATATTTTTGCAGGCGCACTTTTGGGCGGAGTTCTCGGTTTCCTTTGCTGGAATTGGAATCCTGCTAAAACCTTTATGGGTGATACAGGTTCGCTGTTCCTCGGCGGAATGGTTGTAGCTCTCGGTTATCTTTGCAAATGCCCGATTCTTCTTCTTCCAATCGGTATTGTTTATGTTTGTGAAACTATGAGTGATATTATCCAAATAGGATATTTTAAAATCACACACGGTAAGCGCATATTCAAAATGGCACCTATTCATCACCATTTTGAAATGTGCGGCTGGAAAGAAAAGAAAATCTGCGTTGTATTCTCAACAGTAAATGCAATCGGCTGTGCAATCGGCGTGCTTCTTCTTTACTTCGGCAATTTTGCAAAATGATTTTATTTTAAATTTTAATTGAAAGGAGTGTTCTTGTGCCAAAAAATGATAACGAGCAATTAGTTGTTAAGCCAAGCAAATGGAAAAATTTTAAAGACACCTATTTTCTTGTCGGCAGTATTGATATTCCGTTTTTGGGGTTAACAATAGCACTTTTAACAATCGGTTTAATAATGCTCTTTTCAGCGTCATATCCGTATGCGTACTATTATAAGGACAGTTCATATTACTATTTTATTCGCCAGCTTATTTTTGCAGTTGGCGGCCTTGTGGGAATGTTTTTCTTTTCAAAACTTAACTATAAGGTACTGAAAGCTTTATATAAAGTCATATTTTTTGTAACAATAGGTTTTTTGATAGTTGTATTATTCTATCATACTGATTTTGGTGATTTTAAACGCTGGATACCAATCGGACCGTTTACTTTTCAACCGTCTGACCTTGCTAAATTTACTATTATATTAAGTCTTTCGGTTTATATAAATGACCATTACAGAAAAATGAATTCGCTTAAATACGGTATTGCAATTCCGGTTGGAATTATATTGATTTTCTGCGGCCTTATTTATCTTGAACATCATTTGTCTTGTACAATTCTTATGTTTTTAATCGGTGCTACTTTAATGTTTGCCGGTGGTACAAATTGGAAATTATTTGCATTTGGACTTGCAATAATCGCACTTGTCGGCTTTCTTGTTGTAAGCTTTCCTAATCTTATTGAAAACTATGCAGGCGCGCGTATTGAAGCTTGGCTTGATAAGGATTTTGATCCTACGGGTGCAAGGTGGCAAACAAATAATTCGCTTTACGCAATCGGCTCAGGCGGATTTTTCGGAACAGGCTTGGGCAATTCAAAGCAAAAATATCTTTATGTTTCAGAACCGCAAAATGACTTCATTTTTTCAATTGTGTGTGAAGAACTCGGATTTTTCGGTGCGGCTGTAATAATACTTCTTTTCGCGGCACTCGTAGTCAGAGGTTTGATAATCGCGTCAAGGTGTAAGGATAAGTTCGGCTCACTTCTTGTAATCGGTGTTGTAGCACAAATCGGTTTGCAGGTTGTGTTTAATATACTTGTAATTACAGATACACTTCCTAACACAGGTATTGCACTTCCGTTTTTCTCATACGGCGGTACAGCTATATTTATGCTGCTGCTTGAAATCGGAGTTGTGTTGTCGGTATCGCGAAAAACAAATCAACAAAAGGTATAGGTAAATCAAATGAAAATATTATTTGCAACAGGCGGCACAGCCGGCCATATCAACCCGGCACTTGCTGTTGCCTCATATATCAGAGAAAAATATCCTGAAAGTGAAATTATGTTTGTTGGCACGGCAGACCATATGGAATCACGCCTTGTGCCAAACGCAGGTTTCGATTTTAAAACTATTAAAATTTCAGGTTTTCGCCGTTCATTTGCACCAAAGGCAATTTTGCATAATATTAAAACTGTTTGCCAGCTTATAACATCAAACGGCGAAAGCAAAAGAATTATCAAGCAGTTTAAGCCTGATGTCGTTGTAGGATTTGGCGGATATGTTTCAGGACCGGTGCTTCAAACAGCGGTTGATATGCACATTCCTACATGTATTCACGAGCAAAATGCTTATCCAGGTATTACAAATAAAACTCTTGCTAAAGAGGTTGATAAAGTAATGCTTACGGTTGAAGATGCAAAAAAGCATCTTGAAGCAAAAAACGAAGTAATCGTAACAGGTCTTCCTGTTCGTGGCGAACTTCTTAATGCACGAAAAGATTTATCACGAAAAAAGCTCGGTATTCCTAATAATAAATATCTTGTTCTTTCATTCGGCGGTTCACTCGGCGCAAAGCCTCTCAATGACGCCATGTATGATATTCTTCTTGAAAGTGCCGAAAATGATACTTATTATCATATTCATTCAGTCGGTACTAATGGCAGTGAATTTCTTGATAAATTTAAAGAACAGGGTTTTACCGAGGGTGAAAAAGGTTTAATTAAAGGCAATGTTGAAGTTAGGCAGTATATTGATGATATGGATACTTGTATGTCTGCCTGTGACCTTGTAATCGGCAGAGCAGGCGCATCAAGCCTTTCTGAAATCGAGGCTATGGGTAAGGCTTCAATCCTAATTCCGTCACCGTATGTGGCAGAAAATCATCAATTTCATAACGCTATGGCACTTGTTAACAGGGGAGCCGGCTCGATTATTGAAGAAAAAGATTTAACTTCGCAGTCACTTAAAGAAGCAATTGATTCAATGCTTTCAAACCCTGCCAAGCTTATTCAAATTGAAGAAAATGCCAAAAATATGGCTATTACCGACGCAAGAGAAAGAATTGCAGATATTATTATTTCACTTGCCAAATAGGTAAATAACAAAATAATCACTTTTGCATAGTATAGCGTGCAGAGGTGATTAAATGGAATATTTTAAAATTAACGGCGGCAAAAAGTTATTTGGAGAAATATCGGTTCACGGAGCTAAAAATTCTGCTTTACCAATTCTTGCATCAACACTTCTAATTAAAGGTGAGAGTGTTATACATAATTGCCCCGATTTAAGCGATGTAAAAGTTACACTTGATATTCTTGCATCCATTGGTTGTAAAGTTAATAAAGAAAATGATACTGTAATAATTGATGCAACAAATGTTACAGGCAGCGAAATCAGTGAAAATACAATGCGTACAATGCGTTCATCTATAATATTTTTGAGTGCATTATTATCGAGGCAAAAATGCGCTTCGATTTATTATCCCGGTGGTTGCGAAATAGGAACAAGACCTATTGACCTGCATTTAAAAGCACTTAATGATTTAGGAGCGAATGTCAGCGTTAACGGTTCATCCATCAGTGCTTGTGCCGATTTTATAATCGGTACTAAAATTATACTTCCTTTTCCAAGTGTTGGTGCAACAGAAAATATTATTATTGCATCAGCCATATCAAAAGGTAAAACGGTGATAGTCAACCCTGCAAGAGAACCTGAAATAAGCGACCTTGCTGATTTTTTAAATCATTGCGGTGCTAAAATTTACGGTGCAGGAGAATCAACAATAGTTATTGACGGTGTAAGTAAGCTTCATCCTTGTGAACATACAATTATTCCGGATAGAATACTTGCATCAACTTATATGTCACTCGGTGCGGTATGTTCAGATGAATTAACTGTTAAAAATATCAGACAAAGTCATTTATCTCCGATTTTTCCTGTTTTTACAGAAATGGGATGTAAATTATATTTAAGCGATAATTCGCTCACTCTTGCTGCACCTAAAAGGTTAAAACGGGTAAGAAGTATTAAAACAATGCCATATCCCGGATTTCCTACTGATTCGCAATCTCCCATTGCAGTTGCACTTGCACTCGCCAAGGGAACATCTATATTGCAGGAAACCATATTTGAAAATCGGTTCAGATATGTCAGCGAATTAAACAGATTCGGTACAGATATTGAAATTAAAGACAATATTGCTGTTATTAACGGTGTTGATAAACTTCATCCTGCAAATGTTCACGCCACAGATTTGCGTGGCGGCGCGGCGCTTGTGGTAGCGGCGCTTTGTGCAGACGGTGAAAGTAATATATATTGTATAGAACATATTGACAGAGGTTATGAAAATCTTGAAAAAGCACTTTCATCAATAGGTGCGAATATTAAGAGGAGTAAAAATGAAGGAACAACAGAAAAAGAAACAGGCGAAACGAAAAGCATCCAAAAGAAGCAAACCGAATTCTAAAATAGACAGCGAATTTTTAGACCTTGGTATTGAACCACCAAAAATTTATCGTGAGTCACAAAAGCGTATTACGCAGGCGCAGGAAAAGAAATCACGCCAAAGCAGTGATTTATATTCAATGACTCGCTTGGAGCGCAGGCAGAGAGAAAGCAATAAACGAAAAAAGAAAAATAAAGCACGAAAAGTGATGAGCTGGATAGGTGCTGTACTTATAATTATTGCAATAGGCACAGTTTTATGCTTAACGGTATTTTTCCAAATAAATACAATATCCGCTTCGGGTAGCAAAATATATTCATCAGATAAAATATTATCACAGTGTATTATTCAAAAGGGTAAAAACCTTTTTACCGTAAATACGGATGAAGCCGCTTTGAGAATTGAAGAAAATCTGCCTTATGTTTATAAAGCAGAAATTAAGCGCAAACTTCCTGATACTATTGAAATTAAAGTGACAGACGCAAAGGTAGCATATTCGCTTTTGTGTGAAGATAATACTTACATTCTTCTTGATAATAATTTTAAAGTCCTAGAAAAAGGCGCACAAATGGCAACGGGAATTATTATCAATAAAACAGATGTAAAATCTGCGAAGCCCGGCCATAAAATTCAATTTAAAAACAGCGATGTAGGCACTTGCCTTGAACGAATGGCAAATTGTATTAAAGAAAACAATTTTACTGAAATCACATCAATTTACAGTAAAAATATAAGCGATAATTATGTTGTTTACGATAATAGAATTACTTTTAAACTCGGTAACAGTAAAGATTTAGATACCAAGATAATGAAAGGCTTGGCGGCTTGCGATAAGCTTAACACTTCCAGTCCTAACGCAACAGGTACAATGACTGTTTCAACTGACAAGTCAATTTACTTTACAGAGGAATAGCTGTGAAGTAAATCACTTTACAGAAAATGTGACAATTATCGGAATTTGTGCATACCTGACAAATAAAACAAAAATCGATTGCAAAACATTGTCAAAAAGTTTGAGAATAATTCAAAAAAAGTATTGCAATTTGGTTACAATCTTGTTACAATATCATATGTAACGAAAACCTGTATAGGGGTATATAGACTGA
>ERZ835980.1815-NODE-1815-length-21754-cov-5.712107_pt1 | contig 21754 bp, 14 predicted proteins | sample MGYA00519943_ERZ835980 | MGnify/ENA primary metagenome ERZ835980 (study PRJEB31850, sample SAMEA3708791) | human gut metagenome | biome: human gut; feature: human-associated habitat; material: faeces | place: China | collected 2014 ... | reverse complement strand
AGAGGTGGCTTCGCCACCCTGAACCCTCCTCTTGGTCATGCAAAAGTACGATAAAAGAAAAGTTACTTCAAGTTTCTTTTCGGACAAGCGAAAAGAACATTATAAGAAAATTTGCATATGTAAGCGCAAAAGAAATATCAAAAAACTCCCCTCCCGAATTTTTTTCAAGGAAAAACTTGCAAAATGCTTTTCCGCATAAAATTATTCCTTTCTTCAAACAATTTTAATGCGCGATTATACGCTTAAAATAAAAATACCATATAGTTTACACAAGGAAGGAATTTCAATGAAAAAGACTATATTTCTGATATTGCTTTGCATATGTGCTCTGCTTTGTTCCTGCGGTGAGCCGACTATGAGCAGTTCATCGGACAGCACGGCAGATACAAGTGCGACATCGCATTCCGATACGGACTCGGGCATGACGACAGAAACGACAAGCACTACGCAAACAACCGATTCTGCCGCAGGCACAACATCAGAGTCCACCTCCGACACCGCCGTCTCGACTACACTGCGTCCCGTCTATGCAAGACTTGATTTCGGCACAAAAAGCCGCGCCGCAGATAATCATCTTACCTCGCATGAATCAATCATCGAGCGCCTCACCTATGATAAAGAGGCGATTTCCGTTGAATTTACCGAGGATTCCATGATAATCACGGCAAATAAAGACGGCACCTTCAAAGCCGCGGGCGAAAAAGCGGCTCTCAGCGATTCGCAATGGTTCATCCGCGACAGCGATACCTGCTACTATCCGGTAAACACCTTTGCCATAATGTTTGACGACCTGCCGGACTACGATTTTGAAGGCGAGCTTTTCTCGGGCTACGGCACATGGTCGGGCTATCCGCATTCATATGACAATGTGGGCGTCGACGGAAAATGGGGCGGCGGTCATCAGTATATGAAGATAAGAATCAAAAACCCGGGCGACAACAATAAGATAGCAATGGCATTCAACAATGCTTCGGCATATGCTTCGACGCAGTTCTGCGTGATGGGCATACGCGAGCATCAGCCCGAATACAGAACCTATATCTATGATATCACCTATGCCGCAACTTATCCCTCGGGCAAGGGCGTAATGCTCCCCGGCATCGCTCCCGGAAACAACTGGACATGGAAGCAGAATTATGAAGTGACGGGACTGCGTTTTCATCTGCTCGGCTCGACCTGCTCATATGCTAATGCATATCTGAACAACAAATTCGAGGAAAACGAGAGTGCCGCCGACTATGACGCATTCAAGGAATATTTCTCGCGCCTCGATTCCCGCGCACTGATAAAAAAGGACGACAGGGTAGAGATAGATTATATCATCTTCGGCGGAACACCCGAACAGCTCAATTCCTATAAGAGTTATATTGAAGCTTCCGAGGCAACATCGGCAAAATAACCGGATATGACAAGCCGCGGGCATTTTTGGAGCGGAAATACGCCGCATGATAGACCAAAAAATCCGCGGCTTGCCATTTTTTATATACATCGGACGGCAAAAAAAGCAACTGCGGATATTTTGGTTGTTACAAATGTATGGAAAACTATGCTTTGTGAAGCAAGACTATTGACAAATTCAAAGAAAAATGCTATAATGACCTTAAACATATAGGGTAAACCCTTATTATGATAAAATTTGAAAAGGAGTATTTTTATGAAGAGAATTCTTTCACTTCTCATTGCGATCGCAATGCTGGTGGTAGCGGTTTCTCTCGTTGCCTGCGGCAATGACCCCGAAACGACGACGACAAAGAAGCCCGATGTCACTACTTCTTCTTCCAAGGGTGACAGCACGACATCAACCGATAATGACGGCACGACCGCTTCTTCTGGCACGACAGACAGCAACGGAACAACAGCTTCCTCCAGCAGCACAACCGAACCCGGCAGCTCAGGCGACGATCTGAGCGGCAAGACAAAGCATCCCGATTTCATGGATGTAAACTTCAACAGCAGAGAGTTTGTTTTCGCTATTCAGAAGAAGGGTGACTGGGATGAGTATCCCATCGCTCCCGAAGCAACAGGCGAGGACAATATCATCACAGAGGCTTCCATCAACAGAACAAAGACTGTTGAGTCTCTTTACAACTGCAAGATAAAAGAGATCCAGTGCGACGACTCTGCTACGGGCTACAGCCTTATCTCCACTGATATCCAGACAGGTAAGCACACTGTTGACTTTGCTGAGTATCAGTACTCTCTCGGCAGAGCAAATGCAGAGCTTGTAAACTTTGCAAAGCTTGATATCGATCTTACACACGACTGGTTTGACCAGAGCTTCATCGACACATACAATGTAAATGATGACGGTGTAAACAGAATCTTCCAGCTTTCCGGTCCCTGGAACCTCATCAGCTATGATGCATCCTGGATGCTCTACTTCAACATGACTGTTTATGAGGCTCTTCTTGCAGCAGGCAAGACAAATGTCGACCTCTATCAGACAGTTAAGGACGGCAAGTGGACAGTTGATGTTATGCTCGGCATGATGGACGCCACAAGGAACGATGTAAACGGCGACCAGAAGATGAACTATGATGACGGCGACGTATTCGGTCTCACAACATACGCCAACGGATATGTCAACAATGCTATCTGGTTCGGTATCGGCGGCAGAGGTGCCATAAGAGATACCGCTACAAACAAGGTTGTTGCCGTAAGCAAGGATACCGTTGATGTTGCGGCTCTCTCCGCAGCTATTGATAAGGCTTCCAAGCTCGTTAACAACGAAGGCTTCACAGCTATCAACGCTATAGCCAAGGCTCGCGGATCCTTCACAAACGGTCAGACTCTCTTCGCTTCCGAGTGTCTCGCCGCCGCCAGCCTTGTTGACGATGAAAATGCTAACTTCTCCTGCGTTCCTTTCCCGAAGTACAATGAGGAGCAGGAAAGCTACTACACGATGGTATGTAACCGTGCATATGCTCTCGCAGCATCTGCAGCTATCTCCGACCTTGACAATATCGCAAGCTTCATCGAAGTATTCGCCTTCCATTCTCAGAAGCTCCTGTATCCCGAGTATGTAAACTACTACAAGACTCAGGTATTCTGCGATGACGGCGCAGGCGAAATGCTCGATATCGTATTCAAGGGTCGTGTATGGGATATGGACTACCTCGGCAACATGGGTATCACATCCACTGTTGCAAGCTATATCAGCACAGGCAAGAACATGTTCTCTAAGGCTATAGCTTCCAAGTCTGCAGCTACAAACTCCAAGCTCGATGAATATCGTGCAAATGTTAAGAAGTTTGCAGACAAATAATTCTATATGAATATCCGAAACCCTCGCGGCTTGTTTGCCCGCGAGGGTTTTTGATTTTTTGCGGGGAAAACTGCCGGGGAAAAAGCCAAGGAAAGTACGCGGGTCACATCCCTGATTTTCACGCAGGAAAAATGCTTTTTGATGTTGACATAATCGGCATTTTGTTGTAAAATACGAGTGAAATATATTCTGTGAGGTGTGCCATGGAATTTTTCCGCACATTAAAAAAGGTATTTTCTCCCCGCGAAGAACATTCTCGCGGCAGACTCTGCATATTGGCAAGCGGGATACTCGCAAGTATTGCCGCGCAGTTCACGGGTGGCGTTTTTTATACGGGCTTCCTGCTGCTCTATGGGATAGATGTCGTCAGCATCGGTATACTGACCTTCATCCCGAGCCTTGCCTGCCTGCTCAATATCTTTTCGCCATCGATACTCGAACGCTTTCGCAAAAGAAAATGGCTGCTGGCTTTTGTGCGCATTCTCACAAATACGATAAATATCCTCGGCATAACATTTCTGCCTTCTCTTGTTCATGAAAAAAGAGCAAGAGTTATCGGCTTTATCATCATCGTCGCGCTGGCAAATTCCATATCGGCACTTTTCGGCTCGGGCTATTCCGCATGGCATGCGAAATTTCTGACAGAAGATGTCCGCTCTGCTTATTTTATGTTTAACGGCTGTATAAACAGCCTTACGGTATATCTTTTTGCGCTCATCGGCTCTGTTGCGACAGACAGGCTCGCCGGTTCTCCCTCGCAGTTGACTATGATGACAACATTGCGAATTATTTCGTATGTGCTCACCGTGCTTGATACAGTCCTGCTCTGTATCCCGAAGGAATATGAATACGAAACCTCCGGCGAAAAGGTAAAACTTGCCGATGTTTTCATAAAACCCGTGAAAAACAAGGCGTTTTTCTGCTCGATGGTCATACTTTTTCTCTATGGCTTCACGACAAATCTGCCGAATGCCACGCTCAATGCCTATCTGATAAATGATGTGCATATCAGCTATACCTTCATGAATGCGATAAATGCGACTTATTTCCTCTTTTTCATCGTTTTCGGCAGGATGTGGAATAAATTTATCGCGGAAAATACATGGTTTCGTGCGCTCGCCATAGCCTGTGTGATTCAGGGAGCCACATATCTTGTTTATGCCTTTGTAAATGAGGCAAATTCCTCATGGCTCTATCTCTCGGTGCGCCTTTCGCAGCATGTGCTCGGCGTTGTCATGAATACGATAATCGCCTCCGTGCCGTATATAAATCTTCCCGATGAGGACAGGACAAATTATCTCTCATTCCAGCTTATTGTCAGCAATCTCGCATCGTTCTCGGGAATGATGGTCGGAACACTCTTTACTTCTATAATGGGCGAGCGCGCTTTGAATTTCTTCGGCTTCCCGCTTTCGGCGGCTCCGCTGCTGCTTGTCGCCTGCTGGTTTATGCATTATGTGACGGCTTTTGTGATAATGCGCCTGCTTCCGATAGTCACACCGAAGTATCATTATCCCGCACCCGCAAAAAAATAAAAACTTTTTTTCATAAAACTATTGCATATTGCGGCTTTTGATGGTATAATACTGATTGTTGCATTATGCAAAGCAGGATGGTCCGCTGCATGCTCGCATGAACATCCGCAGATTTCAAAAGGAGGACGGCTCAAAATGGACAAGATTCAGGCTTTTGTAAACGAGCAGCTCAAGACAGATATCCCCGCTTTCGAAATAGGTGATACTGTCGTTGTTCACAACAAAATCAAGGAAGGTACCAGAGAAAGAATTCAGCTTTTCGAAGGTACGGTTATCGCCAAGAAAAACGGCGGTATTTCCGAAACCTTTACTGTAAGACGCATTGCTTACGGTGTAGGTGTTGAGAAAACCTTCCCGCTTCATTCTCCCAATGTAGAGAAGGTAGTAGTTGTACGCCGCGGTAAAGTTCGCCGCGCTAAACTCTACTATATCCGCGAGAGAGTTGGTAAGCAGGCTAAGGTTAAAGAGCTTATCTGACAAAGAAAAATCCCACCAATCGGTGGGATTTTTTGTATTATAACGGAATATTTCCCGTAAATTGTTGACAACTGTATCGTAATGTGCTATCATTAGTATGCCACATTACTTTTTTAAATATCTGTCAATAGGGTTATTGTGCCCTTTTATAAGCGTATTCAAATAACGGTAGATATACCTATCGCAATAATTCGCTTATTAAAAGGGCAGATTATACAAGTAGTGTGGCAACGAAAGCGAGAAGTATTCTACAGTGCCGTCTCGCTCGAGGCGGCACTTTTTTTATTTTCTCCGCTTTCTTGTGTCTGTATGCATTTTTAATTTTACAAAATTTCAAATCTTACAAGAAGGAGAAGCATCATGAAAAAATTCAGAAAACTGCTGTTTTTTGCGGCAATAACGGCTCTGCTCACCTGCCTGCTCTGCGTGGCGCTGAATGCAACGCAGTATAGCGGAAATTGCGGCAATAACGGCAACAATGTGACATGGAGTCTCGATACCGAGACCGGCGTGCTGAAGATTGAGGGCACGGGAGCAATGGCGGATTATTTTCCATATGCACCGTGGAACAAGTACCGTTCAATTATAAAGACGGCAAAGGTAGGCAATGGCGTGACAAGTATAGGGGGCGGTGCATTCTATTACTGTAGCAGCCTCACAAGTATCACAATACCGGGCAGCGTGACAAGCATAGAAAGCAATGCATTCTCTGTCTGTAGCAGTCTCACGAGCATTACAATACCAAGTAGCGTGACGAGCATAGGAGGCAGCGCGTTCTATAGCTGTAGCAGTCTCACGAGCATTACAATACCAAGTAGCGTGACAAGCATAGGGGGCAGTGCGTTTTCTTACTGTAGCAGTCTCACGAGCATTACAATACCAAGTAGCGTGACAAGCATAGGAAGCGATGCATTCTTTGACTGTGGCAGCCTCACAAGTATAAATGTAGATGAAACCAACGAAACCTACAAATCGATTGATGGCGTACTTTTCTCAAAAGATGGGAAAACGCTTATTGCTTATCCTAAGGGAAAGTGCGAAACAACTTATACTATATCGGATAGCGTGACAAGCATAGGAAACAGTGCATTCTCTGGCTGTAGCAGTCTCACGAGCATCGAGATACCGAACGGCGTGACAAGCATAGGAGGCGGCGCGTTCTATAGCTGTAGAAGCCTCACGAGCATCGAAATACCGGATAGCGTAACAAGCATAGGAAACGGTGCATTCTCTGGCTGTAACAGCCTCACAAGTATAAATGTAGATGAGACCAACGAAACCTACAAATCAATTGATGGCGTACTTTTCTCAAAAGATGAGAAAACACTTATTGCCTATCCTAATGGAAAAAGTGAAACAACTTATACTATACCAAATTGCGTGACAAGCATAGGAAACAGTGCATTCTCTTCTTGTATAAGTCTCACGAGCATCACAATACCGAGTAGTGTGACAAACATAGGAATCCGTGCATTCTCTTACTGTATCCGTCTTACGAGCATTACAATACCAAGTAGCGTGACAAGCATAGGAGGCAGCGCGTTCTATAGCTGTAGCAACCTTACGAGCATTGAAATACCAGATAGCGTGACAAGCGTTGAAGCAATGGCGTTCGGTGGCTGTAGAAGTCTCACGAGAATTACAATACCGAGTAGTGTAACAAGCATAGGAAATTGTGCGTTTTTAAGCTGTGGAAGTCTCGCAAGTGTTACAATTTTCTCAAAAGATGTAACCATTTACGATTATGCTGGCACCATTTCCGCTACCGCTACCATCTACGGCTACAGCGGCTCTACCGCAGAAGCATATGCTACAAAGTACAACCGAAAATTTGTAGCCATCAGAAATATCATTGCGAGCGGCACATGCGGAGCCGCAGGTGATAATCTCACATGGTCACTTGATGACGAGGGTCTGCTTACTATCGAGGGTTCGGGCGCGATGAAAGATTACTTACCTTCTGAAACCGTATCATGGGAAGATTATCTTTCAAGCATTAAATCGGTTGAGATAGGCAACGGAGTGACAAGCATAGGAAAATATGCGTTCGAGCACTGTAGCAAACTCACGAGCATCGAAATACCGAGCAGCGTGACAAGCATAGGAGACTATGCGTTCTATAACTGTAGCAGTCTCACGAGCATCACAATACCAAGTGGCGTGATAATCATAGGAAGTCGTGCGTTCTATGGCTGTAGCAAATTAAAGTATAATGAATATGACAACGCCAAATATCTTGGAAATGCAGAAAACCCGTACCATGCTTTGATTGAGGCAAAAAACACTTCCATAACAGATTGTACAATAAACGATAGTACAAAAGTAATAGGAGGCGATGCATTCAGATACTGCGGCAGTCTTACAGGCATCACAATACCGAGTAGCGTGATAATCATAGGAAGTGGTGCGTTCTATGGCTGTAGCATACTCAGGAGTATCACAATATACTCAAACGATGTAACAATTTACGATTCGGCTGATACCATCTCCAATACGGCAACAATTTACGGCTATAAAGGCTCCACAGCCGAAGCATACGCGAAAAAATATAATCGCAAATTCATCCCCCTTGAATGTGATGAGCATAATTTTGGTGATAATTACAAGCATGATGATATAAATCACTGGCTTGAATGCAGCGTTTGCGGCAAAAAAGCGGATGTTACCGAGCATAGTTTTGAGCAGCAGCACAATGAAACCACCCACTGGTCTGAGTGTGCTTGCGGCTACAAGAAGGGAACAGCAACACATAAATTCACTCGGAATCATGACGAAAAAACTCACTGGCTCGAGTGTTCTGTATGTCATGCCAAGAAAGACATCGCGGCACACACCTTTGACAACGCTTGTGATACGACATGCGACATCTGCGGTTATACAAGAAGCATATCCCACAACTATGAGCAGAAGCACGACGGTACAAAGCACTGGGATGAGTGCACAGTCTGCGGTGATAGGCAAAATGTCACTGCGCACATCTTTGACAATGCTTGCGACACGACCTGTGATACTTGCGGCTATACAAGAGCGATAACTCACAATTACGAGCAGAAGTATGATGAAAATAACCACTGGCTCGAATGCTCTGTATGCCATGTCAAGAAAGACATCACTGCTCATATCTTTGACAACGCTTGTGATACAACATGCGATGCTTGTGGCTATACAAGAAGTATAACTCACAACTATGAGCAGAAGCATGATAATACAAATCACTGGCTCGAGTGTTCTGTATGTCATGCCAAGAAAGACATCACAGCACATATCTTCGACAACTCCTGCGATACGACATGTGATGCTTGCGGTTATACAAGAAGCATAACCCACAATTACGAGCAGAAGCACGATGAGAATAATCACTGGGACGAGTGCACAGTTTGTGGCGATAAACAGAATGTCAAAGTTCACATCTTTGACAACTCATGCGACACGACTTGTGACACTTGTGGTTATACAAGAAGTATCACCCACAACTACGAGCAGAAGCACAATGAAACAAACCACTGGTATGAGTGCTCTGTATGTCATGCCAAGAAAGACATAACAGCCCACATCTTCGACAATTCCTGCGATACAGCCTGCGACACTTGTGGCTATGTGAGAACTATAACCCACAACTACGAGCAGAAGTATGATGAAACTAACCATTGGCTCGAATGCTCTGTATGCCATAACAAGAAAGACATAACAGCCCACATCTTCGACAACTCCTGCGATACGACCTGCGACACCTGCGGTTATGTGAGAAGCGTAACCCACAACTACGAGCAGACGCACGACGAGACAAATCACTGGCTCGAATGCAGTGTTTGCCATGAGAAAAAGGACGAGGCGGCGCACACATTCAGGCAGAGATTTGACAAGACCCATCACTGGAATGAGTGTTCCTGCGGCTTTATAAAAGACAAATCCGAACACACGCTTGATGAGGAAGGCAAGTGCACAAAATGCAGATTCGGCAGAGTAATGCTCGGCGACCTGAATGGCGACGGCAAGATATCGGCTATCGACCTGACTCTCATGCGCAAGTATATTGCGGGATATAAGGTTGATATGATTGAAGCCGCAGCCGACCTGAATGGCGACGGCAGAATAACAGCGATTGACCTCACCATGCTCCGCAAATATATTGCCGGTCTTATCACCGAGTTTTAAATCTGACACCCCTATTTACCATAGTTAAGCAGACAATCCCCCCCCTTTTTGTCTTGCTTATATGCAAAAAGCTTCCGTTGAGATCAATGGAAGCCTTTTGCTGTATTCGGTTGTTGTGGTGCTATAATAAATATTCGTATAGAACAGTATTTAGTCATTGGTAATTATACCAAATGGCAACATAGTAGCCAAATAGTATAGTTGACTTTCGTACAAGAATATATTATAATATATGCAGTGAATTTATATAATGCTTAAATATTGTGCAAAATAATAATTTAAGGAGGACAAAATGAAAAAATTAAAAAAATTGATGTTTTTCGCAGCAATCATGACTTTGTTCACCTGCCTGCTCTGTATGGCGCTGAATGCGGAAACTGTAAGCGGCACATGCGGTGCTGAGGACGACGGGAGCAACCTCACATGGACATTTGATACAGAAACCGGCGTGCTGAAGATTGAGGGAAAGGGGGCGATGGCGGATTATGTGTATAATAACTGGAATGGCTCTAATAACTATGCACCGTGGTATAACTATCGCTCAAGTATAAAAACCGCCAAGATAGGCGATGGTGTGACAAGCATAGGGGACAGTGTTTTCTTCTCCTGCGGTAATCTCACAAGTATCACAATACCCAATAGCGTGACTAACATAGGAAGCGACGCGTTCTCTGGCTGTGTCAGCCTCACGAGCATTGAGATACCGAGTAGCATTACAAGTATAAAAAGCGGTGCGTTCTCTTACTGTCATGGACTCACAAACATCGATATACCGAGTAGCGTAACAAGCATAGGGAGCGGTCCATTCACCGGCTGTAGCAAACTCACTAGCATAAATGTAAATGAAGCAAGCAAAACCTATAAGTCAATTGATGGTGTACTTTTTACTAAAGATGAAAAAACATTAATTCGTTATCCCGAAAATAAGGAAGGAACATCATATATTATATCCGATAGCGTTACAAAAATCGGAGGGAGTGCGTTTTATTATTGTACTGGTCTCACAAGTATCACAATTCCAAGTAGCATAACAAGCATAGAAAGCTATGCGTTCGATTGTTGTGCTTTCACAGATGTTTATATTTCAGATATCGCCGCATGGTGTGAAATCGAAGGCGATTCAGGTCAACTATCTCGTTCTGCTTATAATTTATATTTGAATGGCAAGCTTGTTGCTAATGTTGCAATGCCAAATAATGTGACAAGTATCAGAAGTAACGCGTTCAATAATTGTAGAAGTATCACGAGCGTCACATTTGACGAGAATAGCAAACTAACAAGCATAGAGGCAAATGCGTTCAAAAACTGTACTAGTCTCACGAGTATTATTATACCTAACAGCGTAACAAAACTAGCGGTAGATGCCTTTTCTGGTTGCGATAATTTACAATATAATGGATATGACAATGCCATGTATCTCGGAAATCCTGAAAATCCATATTATGCTTTAATTAAGGTAAGTGATAGAAAAATTTCGTCATGTATCATAAACGAGCAAACAAAAGTTATTGTAACTTATGCTTTCAATTATTGCGGATTGCTGACAGAAATTACAATTCCGGAAAGCGTAAAATCAATAAGTGGGATAGCTTTCAGAGGATGTTATAAACTCTCAAAAATTTTTATATTATCAAAAGATACTGAAATAAACAACTTGATGTATGGCGGAAACTATACTGTATATGGCTATACAGGTTCTACTGCGGAAGCATATGCCGAAAAATACAAAAAGAAGTTTGTCCCTTTCAACGGCTATTGCGGTGCAGAGGGCGACGGAAGCAATATTGCATGGTATTTTGACTTCAAAACAGGCGAGCTTTCGCTTAACGGAACAGGCGAAATGAAAGATTATGTCGGTAATTTTGGTAGCCTACCATGGTTTATGCTGAATTGGTATGTAAAATCAGTTGATATATCTGATGGCATAACACATATTGGATCAAGTGCGTTTTATAATTGCAAATATCTAAAAAGCATACATATACCAAAGGATGTAAAGAGCTTCGGCGGATGGAGTGTTTTCGCATCGTGCGACGCTCTTGAAACAATGACCGTAGCTGAAGAAAACACGGTATATCACAGCGAAGGAAACTGCATAATCGAAACTGCAAGCAAGACTCTGAAATTCGGATGCAAAACCAGCATAATTCCCGATGACGGAAGCGTAACAAGCATTGGAAACCTCGCTTTCGACCGATGCAACATAGAAAATATTACTATACCTGAGTGTATTGTAAGCATTGGCACGAGTGCATTTATTGGCTGTGACAATCTGACAAACATCACGATACCGAAAAATGTCACAAGCATTGGCGGCGGAGTATTTGGCGCCTGCAGAAATTTAGAAAATATATATGTCGATGCGGAAAATACATCGTATTATGTAAAAAACAATTGCCTTATTGAAAAAGAAAGCAAGACTTTGATTGCCGGTTGCAACGACAGCATAATTCCGGATGACGGAAGTGTAACAGTTATCGGCTCTAATGCATTAAGCGGTCGTAAAATGATAAGAGTGACCATACCGAACGGCATAACGACAATTGGGTTTGCTGCATTTTCAGTTTGTCCTAATCTCGAAAGCGTCTCGATTCCCAATAGCGTTACAACCATCGAGTTCAGCGCATTTGGTAGCAATTTGAAGCTTACACATATAACTATCCCTGCAAGCGTGACAACAATTGAAATGAAAGCTTTTAGTTACTGCAATAATCTTGCAAGTATAACAATCTTATCCAAAGATGTAGAAATTTCCGACACAGCTGATACCATCCCAGAAAATACCATCATTTACGGCTACAGTGGTTCTACCGCCGAAGCATATGCTACAAAATATGACCGCAAATTTGCGGTATTCAGCGGCACATGCGGCGCCGAGGGCGACGGAAGCAATCTCGTATGGTTTTTTGATGCCGAAACAGGACTGCTCAAAATCGATGGCACAGGAAAGATGCAAACCCCTATGACCGATGCATGGCACAATAAGTATATCAAGCAAAAAATAAAAACTGTCGAAATATCGGAAGGCGTAACCTCTATCGGAAGAGGCGCATTTATGGCATGCTATAACCTCGTAAATGTGTCAATGCCTGATAGTCTGGTAACAATTGAAATGTATGCATTCAATAGTTGTACCAGTCTTGAAAAAATCTATATACCTTCGGGCGTGACATACATTGGATATGATATATTGGGAGCATGCTATAACTTAGAAAGTATTACTGTAGCTAAGGAAAATATCACTTACCATAGCGAAGGAAACTGCCTTATAGAAACGGCAAGCGGAACTTTGGTATCCGGCTGCAAGAGTAGCGTGATTCCGACGGACGGAAGTGTGAAAGCTATTGTACCGGGAGCTTTTAGCAGCTGTAAATATCTTTTAAATATCACAATTCCAAACAGTGTGATAAGTATAGGTTATAATGCGTTTAACGGGTGCGTTGGTCTCACAGATATTATAATACCTGATAGCGTGATTGAAATCGGCTGGGGTGCTTTCGGAAATTGCAGCGGACTTACCGAAATAACAATACCGTCAAGCGTTACAAAAATAGACGGAGCCATTATTTGGGGCAAAAATGTAAAGCTTACAGGCATTTATGTTGATAAGGCAAGCAATAGCTTTAAGTCTGTGGATGGTATCTTATTTACAAAAGACGGCAAAAGGCTTGTGAATTATCTGCCGGGAAAAGAGGATAAATCGTATACTGTGCCTCGCGGCGTAGAAACAATAGGCATGCTTGCATTTTCTGATAGTAATATCGAAAGCATAGATATGCCAGACAGTGTTACAAGTATTGAGGGATGGGCTTTCTCTGTGTGTAGCAGTTTGACTAACATAAATATTCCCGATAAAGTTACAAACATTAAAGAATGGGCATTTTACTATTGTACCGGTCTGACAAGTATAGTTATACCAAGCAGCGTTACGAATATCAGCGAAAATGCATTTCACAGTTGCACTTCTCTCACAGCAGTAACTATTTTGTCAAAAGATGTAGAAATCCATGACGATTCCTATGCTATCCCCGAAGCCGCCACAATCTACGGCTACAGCGGTTCCACAGCTGAAGCCTATGCTACAAAGTACAACCGAAAATTCGTAGCAATCGACAAATACAATTCTATGAATGCGAATGCTACACTCAACGAAAATATCACGATGAATTTCATCGGCACAGCTCTTACAAAAGAGGATGTCGACGGCAACGATTTCAAAATGACATTCGTTATGAACGGAAGCAAAACCAGTGTTTCTCCCGTTGAAAAGAACGGCAAGTACACATTCCCCTTTGCAGGTATTGCACCGCAGTGCATGAATGACGAGATAAGCTATGAAATGACCATGAACGGTGCTGTTGTAAAGCAGGGTTCAATAAGCGTAAGCGGTTATCTCAAGCAACTCATCGAAAAAAAGCCTGCTAACATGACAGATGCCAAGTTTAAAGCGATGTCGACACTTGTAAGCGATATGCTCAATTACGGTTCTGCGGCACAGGCTTATACAGGTCACGGCACTGATTCTCTTCTGAACGAGAATTACTATGATGATATCGTGAATAAGTATACCGAGCTCAAATCTACAGATAAAGCACTTTCCGGTGCGGCTCCCGCTGGCGCTAAATTTACAAATGTCGGCGTAAGATTTGACAATGTGAACAAGGTGTTCTTCAGATTCACAGCCGATGATATATCAAAAGTCATCATAACAATAAACGGAGTGGCTTATGGACAAGACAAGTTCGTAAAGACAGGTGACAAATATACTGTTTATTCTGAAGATATTCTCGCATCGAAATTCGATACGGTTTATACGGCTATTTTGACTTATATCGGAACAGACGAAAAGCAGATGATGACATACAGTGTTAAGTCGTTTGCATACAGCTTCCAGAATAAGCGCGGTGAGGACGGCAAGCTCACGGCAGAAGCGGTTCTTGCCCGTGCCACATACACCTATGGTGTATCGGCAAGAGCATATGAAAATGCAGAATAATCGGAGGAAAGAAATGAAAGAATTATTTATCGAAGCAGAAATAGAAATTGTCATTCTTGCTGATGATCTGCTGACTGATGTGATTGATTCATCTACATCAGGATTTGATGTAGAAGAAGGGTGCGAATAAATCCCTATTTACCATAGTTAAGCAGACAATCACACATATGCTTCGCATATCCCCCCGTCTCGGCGACGCCAACACACATGCTTCGCATATGTGTTAATCCCCCCTTTCTTTGTCTTGCTTATATGCAAAAAGCTTCCGTTGAAATCAACGGAAGCTTTTTGCTGTATTTTGTTGTTTTATCCGATTATTTTTCAGCCTTTTCCGGGGCTTCGCTATAGCCGCAGTCCTTATTGCCGCAGTATTTGTAGCCCTTGCCTTTTTTTACAAAGAGCATACCGCCGCATTTCGGACATTTATCGGCTGTTGGCAAATCCCATGATGAAAAATCACACTCGGGATATTTCTCACAGCTGTAAAACATGCTGTGATTCTTACCGAAGCCCTTGACTATTTCGCCGCCGCATTTCGGACATTTAACTCCGATATGCTCGCGTATCGGCTTCGTATTTTTGCATTTCGGGAAGTTACTGCAGGCATAGAATTTGCCGTAGCGGCTCGTACGGATGACCATATCGCTGCCGCAGAGTTCGCATTTCATATCAGTCTTTTCCGGTTCGACCTTTTCATGCTTTATCGGTTGATTATTTGCATCTATCGCAACGGTATATTTGCACTCGGGATAATTGATACAAGCGGCAAATCTGCCGAATCTGCCTTTGCGGATGACCATTTTACCTCCGCATTTTTCGCAGACCATATCACATTCCTCAAGCGGAACCTCAACCTTATTTTCGCTGATATGTTTCTGCGCCTTTTCAAGCGTTTTTTCGAAATCGCCATAAAATTTGGTCAGAACTTCTTCATAAGTTTCCTTGCCGCCGGCTATTTCATCGAGGTCATCCTCCATATTCGCCGTGAATTTATAATCGACAATATGCGGGAAATTCTTTTTCATCAGCTCTACCATTGCTTCACCGAGAGGTGTGGATTTGAGCAGTTTTTTATCGCGCTCAACATAACCGCGGTCTATTATCGTGGTGATGGTGGAAGCATAGGTGCTGGGGCGTGCGATGCCTTTTTCCTTGAAAACCTTGATGAGCGAGCCTTCTGTATAATGTGAGGGCGGGTCGGTGAAATTCTGCTTCGGCGTGAGCTTCTTCAGCGTGAGTTTCTCGCCCTCGTTTATATCGTAAAGCTCGCCGAGCTCCGTTTCGCCGTCGTCATAGGCGAGCAGATAGCCCTTGAATTTTATCGCTGTTTCGCCGGAACGGAAAATATATCCGCCGCATTCTATTTCAACATTCAGCGTATTGAATTCGGCATTGCGCATCTGGCTCGCAAGGAATCTGTCCCAGATGAGCTTATAGAGCTTATACTGGTCGCTTGTGAGCATCTTTTTGATGGCGTCAGGCTCGAAATGCATATCCGCAGGGCGGATAGCTTCATGCGCGTCCTGCGCTTCTTCGCCTGTCTTGAATATTCTGCGCTTCGGCGGATAATATTCCTTGCCGAATTTGCCTGTGATATATTCGCGTGCCGCCTCTGCCGCTTCATCGGAAATGCGGAGCGAGTCTGTTCTCATATATGTGATGATACCGTGGCTTCCGCCGAATTTTTCGCCGAGGTTTATGCCCTCATAGAGCTCCTGCGCAACCTTCATTATGCGCTTGGACTGGAAACCGAGACGCTTTGATGCCTCCTGAAGGAGCGATGAGGTGGTGAAAGGCGGCATCGGAGATTTGCTCTTCTGCGCGCGCTTTACGGAAACAGCGGTAAATTCGCCGTTTTCACAGGCGGCGAGAACCTCGTTTGCGTCAGCCTCGCAGGAAAGATCCTTTTTCCCGTCTGCCGTACCGAAGAATTTTGCCTTCACTGTATGTGCCTTGGCGGATTTCAGCTCGGCATCTATAGTCCAGTATTCGCTCGGCACAAAAGCTTTGATTTCCGCCTCTCGCTCGGTGATGAGCCTTGTGGCAACAGACTGGACTCTGCCCGCGGAGAGACCGCTCTTTATCGTTTTCCAAAGGTATGGGCTGAGCTTATAGCCGACGATTCTGTCCAGCGCACGGCGTGCCTGCTGAGAATTGACGAGATTCATATCTATATCGCGCGGATTTTCAATCTGATGAAGAATGACATTCTTCGTTATCTCGTTGAAAGCCACGCGGCGGATCTTATTCTCTTCGACGCCGAGGACAGAAGCGAGATGCCATGAAATAGCTTCTCCCTCTCTGTCAGGGTCGGTCGCGAGATAAATCATATCGGCAGCCTTGGCTTCCTTTTTCAGCTGATTTATCAGCTCGCTCTTTCCTTTTATATTTATATATTTAAGCTTGAAATCGTGCTCGATATCAACTCCGAGAGTGCTTTTCGGCAGGTCGCGTACATGACCTACGGAAGCTAAAACCTTATAATCCTTTCCGAGATAGGAATTTATTGTCGTAGCCTTGGAGGGCGACTCCACAATAACAAGATTTCGCATCAGAAATTTTATCTCCTTATCGTTTGGTAGAATATGGGCAGGCTTCTGCCCTTAAAAGTGTGTGCAGAAGCCATTATACACGATTTTATCCGCCATGTCAAGATAAATTTTATGTCGGAATTGTGTATGTTTTATGTACGGCGGTATTTTCCGCCTGCGCAGGACTCGAGAAAACCGTCTATCTCAAGCATGGTGAGCGTTGAGAGAAGCTCGGCTTCGCTTGCATCCGCATCGAACTTCTTACGGTACTGCGCGGTGATTTCATCGGCTGTCATCGCCGATTTCATACAGCGGAGGATATTTTTCTCCGTTTCGCCGAGGTCGTCGGGAATTTCTGCGGGAGGCTCTGCCGTCTTTTCGTCGACCTGCTCATGCGTGGCGGAAACTTTTGCCGTTTCGCTGCTTGCCGCCGCGGCATAGCCCGTGCCGCGCTTGCCGGAAAGCTCTTCAAATTCACTTGCCGAGAGCACAGCGTCCTCGTTTTCGGGGTTTTTCTTTTTTCTGCCGCGCAAAAGCGAAAGAAGCCCGTGTTTCTTTTCCTCCTGCGGCTCGCTTTCGTCCTCTTCGGGAATATATGTGACATTCACGCCGCTTTTCTTTACGAAATGGATTGTCTTTATATGTTCGGTGAATATTTTATGCGGATAGAGCAGTTCATATTCGCAGAGAACATCCTTTGCGCAGGTTACGAGCTTAGAGCCCTGCATAATCAAATCGTTTGCACCGTCGCTTGTATCGGAGCCGACATCGCCGGGCACGGCGAAAACCTGCTTCCCCTGCTCGATTGCCTTTTCCGCAGTGATGAGCGCTCCGCTCGCCTTGCCTGCCTCTATGACGACCGTGCCGTTTGAGAGGCCGCTGATTATTCTGTTTCTTATCGGGAAATTTTTCGCATACGGGCGCGTGCCGGGCGCAAATTCCGTGATAATCAAACCCTTTTCCGCAATTTCTCTGTAGAGCGATTTATTCTGCGGCGGATAGATGACATCTATTCCGCTTCCGAGTACGGCGATGGTGTAACCACGCTCGGAGAGTGCGCCGCGCTGACTTATAGCATCTATGCCGAGCGCCATACCGCTGACTACAAAAGCGCCGCCCATCGCAAGCTCTGCGCCCATTTTGTATGCCATGGTGCGCCCGTATTCGGTACAGTTTCTCGTGCCTACGCAGGCGATAAGCACATTTTTATCAAGATCGCGCATTTTGCCTTTGCAGTAGAGCACTATCGGTTTTGCATAGATGCTCCGCAGGCGCGAGGGATAATATTCGCTGTCGCAGGTGAGAATGCCGACATCGTTTTTTATGCAGAAATCGAGTATTTTCTTCGGCAGGCTCATATTTTTGTCGCAGAGGGAATCGACGGTAGCGGCGCTGTCGCAAACAGCGGCAAGCTCATCACGCTTTGCCGCATAGACACCTGCGGCACCGTCAAAGACATCGAGCAGACGCGATGCCTCTTCGCTTCCGGCACCGCAACGAAGCGAAAGCCAGATATAGCAGAGAAGTTCTTCCTTTTTCATAAAAACACTCCTTTACCGATAGCTTTGCAGTGGAATTTATCCGATATTTCTGCCGCAGGCTTCCCATATGATGATGCTCGCCGCCACAGCCGCGTTCAGCGACTGCGCACCGCCCTCCCGCATGGGAATGTATACCGCACGCTCGCACATGGCACGCACGGCGTGGGAGACACCATGACCCTCGTTTCCGACGACGAAAGCGGAGTGCGCCATATCGGGTATATCGCAGAGTTTCGCGGCACTTTCATCGAGCATAGCCGCGTAGACGCGCTTGCCGCCTGCGCGAAGCTTTCCTATCTTTTCGACGATATCGCATTCCGTCTCGGCATTCACGCGGAAAGCCGAGCCCATGCAGGCGCGCAGGGTCTTCGGACTGTAGAGGTCGGCACTGCCCGCAGAAATATATATCTTTGAAACACCGAAGGCATCGGCGCTTCTGATTATGGCACCGAGATTGCCCGGGTCGCCGACATTGTCGAGAAAGAGCACGAAGCCGTCGTCGCCTGCGTTGCTTCTTTCACGCTTCTGTCGCGCGACGGCAAAAACGCCCTGCGGTGCGTTTTCGAAAGAGAGCTTTTCATATACGGCATCCGCCACGACGGTTATCGCGCTGTCGATGCCGAGCGCGTCAAGCTCATCATAAAAACGCCCGTAAGCGCGCTCGGTGATATATACAGCCTCGGGAATATATCCGCTGCGGCAGGCGTCGGAAAGGAGTTTTATTCCCTCAAAGGCAAAACAGCCGCTCGCATCGCGGTATTTCTTATCCGCAAGCTTTGCCGCTTCGGTTATTTTCGGGTTTGCCCGCGAGGATATATACGGGAAATCGGTGATTTTTTTCATGCGGTGCTCCTTTCTGCCTTATAATCGGAAATCGGAAATGCGGTGTCCTCCGATTCTCACAAAAGGCGACAGAAGCAATATCGCCTCTGCCGCCCCCCCTTCTGCGCGCTATTAAAAATTAAAGTGCGGCTTTTGCTGTAGCTACGAGAGAAGCGAATGCTTCCTTGTCGTTTACAGCAAGCTCTGCGAGCATCTTTCTGTTCAGGTCTATGCCGGCTCTCTTGAGTCCGCACATAAATGTGGAATAGTTCATTCCGTTTACCTTAGCCTGAGCGTTGATTCTTGCAATCCAGAGTCTGCGGAAATCTCTCTTCTTCTGCTTTCTGCCTGCAAACGCATAGTTGCCGCTCTTCATTACAGCCTGCTTAGCCATCTTGAAGTGCTTACTCTTGGCACCCCAGTAGCCTTTTGCGAGCTTTAATACTTTATTTCTTCTTTTGCGAGTCATCATCGCGCCTTTTACTCTTGCCATCTTATGTTTCCTCCTGTTAAATCAATCTGAATTATTTGTTGGGAATGAGCGTCTTGATAGTGCTCTCGAAAGAAGGGCTCAGGTATGCATTGCGTCTGAGCTGTCTCTTTCTCTTCGGAGTCTTAAGACCGAGCTTATGACGGCGGAATGAAGAGTTCATTTTAACCTTGCCGTTTTTTGTGATAGAAAATCTTTTGGCGGTAGCCTTGTGAGTTTTAATCTTTGCCATGACTGTTTTTCGTCCTTTCGGTATATTATGTTTTATTTTATTTTTTTACGGGTGATAAGAACAATGTGAGGTTTCTGCCCTCGAGAACAGCTTTTTTATCAGCCGCACCCACGCCTGCGCAACCTGCCTCGAATCTCTCGAGCACAGCCTGACCAAGCTCCGGATGGCGAAGCTCACGCCAGCTGAAACGGACGACAACCTTGACTTTATTGCCGGCATTCAGAAATCTGTGCGCATGATTGAGCTTTGTCTGGAGATCGTGGTCGCCTATCTTGCAGGAAAGCTGAATTTCCTTGACCTCGATGACCTGCTGCTTCTTTTTGGCTTCTTTTTCACGCTTGTCGCGCTCAAATCGGAATTTACCGTAGTCCATTATGCGGCATACAGGCGGTGTAGCCTGCGGCGCAATCATAACGAGGTCGAGTTCTTTCTCTATGGAAAGCTCCTGTGCTTTCGCTATCGGCACTACGCCTATCTGCTCCCCGTCCGCTCCTATAAGGCGCACTTCGGGTACTTTTATTTCCTCATTGATGAGATGTTCCTGCTTGCTTATAGTAAGCACCTCCAAAAAATAAAATTAAAAAATGCGGAAAGCCAAGCTCTCCGCATAAATAGCGATAATATCGGCAAAAGTGCCGTAAAAATCGGTATTATACCGCGCGCGAACGGAATCGGGGCGGTGAGAACAGAGAGTTCTGCTTCATTTTGCCTAAGTAGTATACCACAGGCTTTGCCTTCTGTCAATACTTTTGCGAAAATTCATGAAAAAAATTTTCCCGCGGGCTCTGCCGCGGGAAAGGTTTTACTGGGAAAACGGCTTATTTTGTTCCGAAGAGTCTGTCGCCCGCATCGCCGAGACCGGGAACGATATATGCGTGCTCATTGAGCTTTTCATCGAGCGCGGCGGTGTAGATATCGACATCGGGATGAGCCGCCTGAACAGCCGCTACGCCTTCGGGAGCGGCTACAAGACACATGAGACGGATATTTGTGCAACCTCTCTTCTTGAGCATGGTGATTGCATCGGAAGCACTGCCGCCTGTTGCGAGCATCGGGTCAACAACGATAACTATTCTCTCGCCGATATCCGTAGGGAGCTTGCAGTAGTATTCTACGGGCTTGTGTGTATCGGGGTCACGGTAAAGACCGATATGACCGACTTTTGCTACGGGAACGAGCTCGAGAATGCCGTTTACCATTCCGAGACCGGCGCGCAGTATCGGAATAACCGCGAGCTTTTTGCCCGAGATGACCTTGCCTGTCATCTTTGTGATAGGTGTTTCGATTTCATAGTCGCGCAGAGGAAGATCTCTTGTAACCTCATAGCCCATAAGCATGGAAATTTCATCAAGAAGAATGCGGAAATCCTTTGAGCCCGTCTCCTTCTTTCTCATGTAGGTGAGCTTGTGCTGAATAAGGGGATGATCGATAATGTGAAGCTGTCCCATTTTTTACTCCGTTCCCGCCGCTGTGCGACGCTTTTTATTTTTTTCAATTTATTATTATACCATGGAGAACGCTTTTTTGCAATAGGGAAATTTCCTGTTTTTGCGATATTTTTGCGCTTTTTATTTGTGATGAATGGTGAAAAAAAGGGAGAGGGCGATTTTCTGTGAAGAAAAGGCGTAAAGATGCTTTTCTGCGTAAAGATGCTTTTCTTCTTCTTCTTCTTCTTCTTCTTCTTCTTCTTCTTCTTCTTCTTCTTCTTCT
>ERZ835980.1812-NODE-1812-length-21765-cov-8.782635_pt1 | contig 21765 bp, 20 predicted proteins | sample MGYA00519943_ERZ835980 | MGnify/ENA primary metagenome ERZ835980 (study PRJEB31850, sample SAMEA3708791) | human gut metagenome | biome: human gut; feature: human-associated habitat; material: faeces | place: China | collected 2014 ... | reverse complement strand
GCTGCTTCTTGGCCTCCTTGGGGATGGACAGCTGCAGGATGCCGTTTTCAAACTTGGCGGTGACATCCTCGGGCTCCACACCATCGCCCACGTAGAACGTGCGGCTGCATGCGCCGGCGCAGCGCTCCTGACGGATGTACTTGCCCTTCTTATCGGTCTGATCCTTGTCCAGGCCCTTGGCGGCCTGGATGGTCAGATAGCCGTTCTTCAGCTCCACGTTCACCTCGTCCTTGGTGAAGCCGGGCAGGTCCACATCCAGCTCGTAGGTACCCTCCGTCTCGCGGACATCGGTCTTCATCAGGTTCTTGGCGTGCTTGCCGTACAGCGGGTCGCGGCCCTGGGGCACCATCATGCCAAACGGATCAGAAAAGAAATCATCAAACAGGTTCTCACCAAAAATGCTGGGCAACATATGTCATACCTCCATTCGTATCGCGGCGGACCGGGTGGCCGCCGCCCACTATATTACCCTCATTGTATCAACAGTTCCGAACCTCTCCGGCGGGGCCGCTTGCTCGCCCCTCTCTCAAGGTTCGGCTTCATTATAGCGCCAATTTTAGCGCTGTCAAGAGGAGAGTGCTAATGTTCACAAAAGTAGCAAAGTCTGTTCACAAAATATGCAATAAGTCCCGGATACGCCGGTGTTCAGGAAAAATTTACAGGTTTTTTGCGCTGTGCCCTTTGACTTTACGGTACGGCGCGGCTATAATACTTTGAATAATACGTCTGCAAGGAGGCGCTTGTATGAGAGAGGTCAAGACCCCCAAGAAGCCTTTGCTCTACTACTACATTATTGCGATGCTGGTGCTGCTGCTGTTCAACCTGCTGGCTATGCCCTGGCTGACGGAGCACCAGATCCGCGAGGTGGACTACAACACCTTCGTCACCATGACGGAGCAGAAAGAGATCGGGCAGGTGGAGATACAGGAGCAGAGCAACCGCATCCTGTTCACCGGCAAGGACAATAAGACCATCTATAAAACGGCCATCGTTCCTGATGACGGGCTGGTGCAGCGTCTGCTGGACGCGGGCATCTCCACCACCGGCGAGGAGGTGGAGCAGACCTCCCTGCTGATGAGCATTCTGGGCTGGGTGCTGCCGCTGATCCTCTTTATCGGCATCGGCCAGCTCATTTCCCGCAATATGATGAAGAAAATGGGCGGAGACGGCAACTCCATGATGTTCGGCATGGGCAAGTCCAATGCCAAGGTCTACGTCCAGTCCTCCGAGGGCATCCGCTTTGCCGATGTGGCCGGTGAGGACGAGGCCAAGGAGAACCTTCAGGAGGTCGTAAACTACCTCCACGACCCCACCAAGTACAAAGAGATCGGCGCATCCATGCCCAAGGGCATCCTGCTGGTGGGCCCTCCGGGCACCGGTAAGACCATGCTGGCCAAGGCCGTGGCCGGTGAGTCCAACGTGCCGTTCTTCTCCATCTCCGGCTCCGAGTTCGTGGAAATGTTTGTGGGCATGGGCGCTTCCAAGGTGCGTGATCTGTTTACCCAGGCCAAGGAGAAGGCCCCCTGCATCGTGTTCATCGATGAGATCGACGCCATCGGGCAGAAGCGCAGCGGCGGCCAGTACGGCGGCAATGACGAGCGGGAGCAGACCCTGAACCAGCTGCTCACCGAGATGGACGGCTTTGAGGGCAACAACGGCGTCATCATTCTGGCGGCCACCAACCGCCCCGAATCTCTGGACCCCGCGCTGACCCGTCCGGGCCGCTTCGACCGCCGCGTACCGGTGGAGCTGCCGGATCTGAAGGGCCGCGAGGATATTCTGAAGGTCCACGCCAAGAAGATCAAAATCGCCGAGGATGTGGACTTCAACAAGGTGGCCCGCATGGCCTCCGGCGCTTCCGGTGCAGAGCTGGCCAACATCGTCAATGAGGCCGCCCTCCGCGCCGTCCGTGACGGACGCCGCTTCGCTACCCAGGCGGACCTGGAGGAGAGCATCGAGGTGGTCATCGCCGGCTATCAGAAGAAGAACGCCATCATGACCGACCACGAGAAGAAGGTCGTGTCCTACCACGAGATCGGCCACGCGCTGGTGGCGGCCCTGCAGACCCACTCCGCGCCGGTGCAGAAGATCACCATCGTGCCCCGCACCTCCGGCGCGCTGGGCTACACCATGCAGGTGGAGGAGGGCAACCATTATCTGATGACCAAGGAGGAGATGGAGAACAAGATCGCCACCCTCACCGGCGGCCGCGCCGCCGAGGAGACGGTGTTCGGCTCCATCACCACCGGCGCCTCCAACGACATTGAGCAGGCCACCAAGCTGGCCCGCGCCATGATCACCCGCTACGGCATGAGCGATGATTTCGGCATGGTGGCGCTGGAGACCGTGACCAACCAGTATCTGGGCGGCGACACGTCCCTGGCCTGCTCCGCCGATACCCAGACAAAGATCGACCAGCAGGTGGTGGCTCTGGTGAAGCAGCAGCACGAGAAGGCGCTGAAGATCCTCACTGACAACCGCGGCAAGCTGGACGAACTGGCCAAGCACCTGTACGAAAAGGAGACCATCACCGGCGAGGAGTTCATGCATATCCTCAACGCCTGACGGAGGAAGGAGGCCCCATGGCCCGCACCATCGAGATCACCGATTTTGCTGCGCCGGAGCTGGATGTTTATGCCCGCGCCACGGAAAACCAGCTGGTAAACCGCGCAGACCCCGCCAACGCGTTGTTTATTGCCGAAAGCCCGCTGGTCATCGGGCGGGCGCTGGACGCGGGCTGCCAGCCGGTGTCGTTCCTCATGGAGCCCCAGCACATTTCCGGCAAGGGCGCGGAAATTCTGGCCCGCTGCGATGCGGACATTCCCGTCTATACCGCGCCGCTGGAGATACTGACGCAGCTCACCGGCTTCCACCTGACACGCGGCATGCTGTGCGCCATGCGGCGGCCGGCACTGCCCTCCGTGGCGGAGGTCTGCGCCGGAGCGCGGCGCATCGCCGTGCTGGAAAACGTGATGAATCCCACCAATGTGGGAGCTATTTTCCGGTGCGCGGCGGCGCTGGGCATGGACGCGGTGCTGCTGACCCAGCAGGGCAGCGACCCGCTGTACCGACGGGCCTCCCGCGTCAGCATGGGCAACGTGTTTCTGGTGCCGTGGACGTATCTGCCGGAGGAGGGCGACTGGACGGGGACGCTCCGCGAAATGGGCTTCGTCACGGCAGCCATGGCGCTGCGGCAGGACTCTCTGCGGCTGGACGATCCCCGTTTGCTGGGCGCCGAAAAGCTGGCCGTGGTGCTGGGCACCGAGGGCGATGGGCTGGCGGACGGCACCATCGCGCAGTGCGACTATACGGTGATGATCCCCATGACCCACGGAGTGGACAGTCTGAATGTGGCGGCGGCCAGCGCCGTGGCCTTCTATCAGCTGGGCCTCCAATGCCGCGACAAGTAAAAAAAAGTCCCGCAGCATACGCTGCGGGACTCTTTTTATATTGGGTTTTTACAGACCCAGCGCCGCCTTCAGGGCGTCCACGCGGTCGGTCTTTTCCCAGGACACGCCCAGATCCTCGCGGCCCATGTGGCCGTAGGCCGCCAGCTGGCGGTAGATGGGCTTGCGCAGGTCCAGATCGCGGATGATGGCGGTGGGGCGCAGGTCAAAGACCTTCTCCACAGCGGCCTCCAGCTTGTCGTCGGAGACGACGCCGGTGCCGAAGGTCTCCACCAGCACGCTGACGGGACGGGCCACGCCGATGGCGTAGGCCAGCTGGACCTGGCACTTCCGGGCGAGGCCCGCGGCCACCACGTTCTTGGCCACCCAGCGGGCGGCGTAGGCCGCAGAGCGGTCTACCTTGGTGGGGTCCTTGCCGGAGAAGGCGCCGCCGCCGTGAGGGGCGCTGCCGCCGTAGGTGTCCACAATGATCTTGCGGCCGGTGAGGCCGGTGTCGGCGGCGGGGCCGCCGTTGACGAAGCGGCCGGTGGGGTTGACGTAGATCTTGGTCTCATCGTCCAGCAGGTCGGCGGGAACGGTGGGCTTGATGACCAGCTCGATCATGTCCTTGCGGATCTGCTCCAGAGACACGTCGGGGCTGTGCTGCGTGGACAGCACCACGGTGTCCACGCGGATGGGGGCGCCGTCGTCACCGTACTCCACGGTGATCTGGGTCTTGCCGTCGGGACGCAGGTAGTCCACCAGACCCTGCTTGCGCACGTCGGTCAGGCGCTTGGCCATCTTGTGGGCGATGGAGATGGCCAGCGGCATCAGCTCCGGTGTCTCGTCGCAGGCGTAGCCGAACATCATACCCTGGTCGCCGGCGCCGTTGTCCAGCTCGCTCTCGCCCTTGGCCTTGGCCTCGTAGCTCTTGTCCACGCCCAGCGCGATGTCGCCGGACTGCTCGTCGATGTTGGTGATAACGGCGCAGGTGTTGCCGTCAAAGCCGTACTGGGAGCGGTCGTAGCCGATGTCCAGCACCACCTGACGGGCGATCTTGGGGATATCCACATAGCAGCTGGTGGTGATCTCGCCCATGATGTGGATCAGGCCGGTGGAGGCGCAGGTCTCGCAGGCCACGCGGCCGTTGGGGTCCTGCTCAAAGATCGCGTCCAGCACCGCGTCGGAGATCTGGTCGCAGATCTTATCGGGATGCCCCTCGGTAACGGATTCGGAAGTAAACAGATGTCTTGCCATGATAAATTTCTCCTTTCTTTTGGGAACACGCAATAAAAAAGCGCTCTGTCCGAACCGACAGAGTGCTGAAGCTTTCTTGCCTTCCCTCATCTTTCGATTCGTTCGCCGGATTTGGCACCTTGAAAAAACAGGTTGCCGTGGCTTCATCGGGCCGGTCCCTCCGCCACTCTTGATAAGGTATTCACTTGTACATGTATCATAGCACATTTTTCGCGGTTGTCAATAGATTTCCCGTAAAAACTGCAAATTATCCACTTTCCGGAAACTTTTTTATTGTTCAAAAAAATGACATGACTTTTTTCGTCCTATGCGCTACAATAGGCGTTACTTGAATTGATACAGGAGGACGTTCCCCTTGAAAAAGCTCTATGACGGGGTGCAGCGCTTCTGCGCCGCCCACCCCCGCTTTGGTATTCCCAATCTGATGCGCGTCATCGTCATCGGCAACGCGGCGGTGTATATCCTGTCCATGCTGACAATGTACACCAATCCCGCCGCGCTGGACTTTCTCAAATTCAACCTGAACGGTCTGCTCCACGGCGAGATCTGGCGCATCGTGACATTCATCTTCTATCCCAGCGCCAGCTCCCCGCTGATGCTCATCATCAGCCTGTACTTTTACTACTGGATCGGCTCGACACTGGAGCAGCAGTGGGGCACCGCCAAGTTCAATCTCTACTACTTCAGCGGTATGCTCCTGACGGTGATCGGCGCCATTCTGGCCAGCCTTATCATCGGCAACAGCTTCATCAGCGTGGCGGGCACCACCTACGTGAACCTGTCCATGTTCTTCGCCTTCGCCATGCTGTTTCCCGACACCACGGTGCTGTTCATGTTCTTCCTGCCCGTGAAGATGAAGTGGCTGGCGTATCTGGACGGTGCGCTGTTCGCCTTCGACATCATCCGCGCCATTGGCCAGCACAACTGGGCAGGCGTGGTACTGCCGGTGGTGGCGCTGCTGAACTTCGCCGTGTTCATCTGGCCGGAGGTACACTATCTGGCCAGCCGCACCAGGCAGCAGTACAGCCCCAGGACCGTGCAGTTCAAGCAGGCGGTAAAGCAGCAGGAGAAGGAAAAGGGCTATCACCACAAGTGCGCCGTGTGCGGCCGCACCGACACCGACTACCCCGATCTGCAGTTCCGCTATTGCAGCAAGTGCGCGGGCTACCACTGCTTCTGTCAGGATCACATCTTCAACCACGTACACTTCACCGAGGAGTGAGTGCAAAGCGCCCTCCGGCCAACAGGCCGGAGGGCGCTTTTTTGTTTATTCACGCTCTGCCACGCCGCTGACGATGTGGTAGTAGGCATTGGAGGTCAGCTTATAGGCCAGCGTATACAGCAGGGCGAAGGCCACGTAGCAGACGACGGTGGTGCCGATGAGCAGCGAGGTGTTGCTGAGGTTGAACAGCAGCAGGAGCTTGTGGATGAAGGGGAAGGCGAAGCACAGGTGGACGCCGGACAGGGCCATGGGCAGGAAAAACACGGTGAGCAGCTGGGAGTTGATGCTGCGGCGGATGTCCTGCTTCGTCATGCCCACCTTCTGCATGATGGCGAAGCGGCTCTGGTCCTCGTAGCCCTCGCAGACCTGCTTGTAGTAGATGATGGACACGGCGGCCAGCGAGAACACCGCGCTGAGCATGATGCCCAGGTAGAACAGGCCGCCGTAGGCGCCGTAGAAGTCGCTGCGGTTGGCCGCCAGAGACTCCACCTCCCAGCCGGTGGTGAGGTCGGTCTCCGCGTTGACGTTGTACAGGGCCAATTGCAGCGCGTCCGTCAGGTTCGCAGGCACGCCGTCCGTCCCATAGGAGGCGGAGCCGCCGTGCTGCGCGTCATCAGGCAGGTCACTGTCGAACTGGTAGTACCAACGAAGCTGGACGGAGAGGTCGCTGTCGGCGGACAGAGCCAGCAGCAGCCGGGCGGCGCTGTCGAAGTCGGGCACCACCACGTAGAGGGACGGGGTGACATCGGCGGCGGCGGCGCCATTGACGGTGCAGCGGTCCAGCAGGGACTTCACGCGCCACGTGGTATCGCCCACGGTGAACTGCGGGGCCGTGTAGGTCATGCGGTGGCCGTAGACATAGACCTCATCACCCGACAGCGTCAGCTCCGTGCCCGTAAGGGTGTTGTAGTCCGACAGGGGCAGCAGGGTCACGCGGGTCGGCTCCGAAGCCAGGCTGCCGCTGTCGCTGGCGCTGCGCAATGCGCCATCCGGCGTCAGTATGCCGTAGAGCCATGCGGCGCGGTAATCCTGCACATTGTCGCGGGAGGAGCCCATGGCGTCCGCGGCATCCGCCACGGCGGCACGGAGAATGTCCAGATGCGCCTCGTCCATCTGGTCCAGCCGGTCGCCGAAATAGCACTCCACGCCGATGTCACGGGGGTAGCGCTGGCGCAGGGCGTCCTCCACGCCGTAGTACATGCAGGTGGTGGAGGAGAGCATCACCAGCACCATGGTGGCCAGCACGCAGATGCTGGCAAGACCCGCGCCGTTGCGCTTCATGCGATAGGCCATGGAGGAGACGGACACGAAGTGGCGGGGCTGGTAGTAGTAGCGGGGGTTCTTCTGGAGCATGCGGCACAGGGCCACGGAGCCAGCGATGAACAGCAGGTACGTGCCCACAATGACCATGATGACCGCCACGAAGAACCAGGTCAGCGCCTCCAGCGGCTCGCGGATGGACACGGCCAGCCAGTACGCGCCGCCCAGCAGGGCGATGCCCAGCACGGCCAGCGCCCACCTGGCGCGAGGCGGCTTCTCGCCTACGGACTCGCTGCGCAGCAGGGCCACGGCGCTGACGCGGTGCAGCTCCCACAGGGAGCGCAGGAAGATCAGAGCGTGGATGGCGGCGAACAGGCCCAGCGTCAGAAGCAGCGAGGGAATGCTGACGGTGAAGGTGTAGGTGACCCGGAGGTGGAGGAGATTCAGCAGGGCCGCCTCCGCCAGCTTGGACAGCAGGATGCCCAGCGCCAGACCGATGAAGGTAGTGGCGCCGCAGGAGAGCAGCGTCTCCCACAGCAGGATGCGGGCGATGTTGCCCTTGCCCATGCCCAGCACGTTGTACAGGCCGAACTCCCGGCTGCGGCGGCGGATCAGGAACGAATGGGTGTAAAAGAGGAAGATCAGGGCGAAAAAAGCGATGACCACGCTGCCGAGGCTCATGATCAGGGCCGTGCTGCGGCCGCCGGACATCTGAGGCAGCACAGAGGACACCGACAGGCCCATGAGGATGTAGAACATGGCGGTGACGCCGGTGCAGGTCAGCAGGTACGGCAGGTACAGCCGGCGGTTCTGCTTCATGCCCGTCCACGCCAGACGGGGGTAAAATCCGCGGTTCATCGTGCGTCACCGCCTGCCTGCAGCATGGTCAGGGTGTCGGAGATGACCTGATAGAAGCCGGCGTCGCTGCTGTCGCCGCGGTAGACCTGATGGAATACCTCGCCGTCCTTGATGAACAGCACGCGGCCGGCGCGGCTGGCCGCCTTGACGGAGTGGGTGACCATGAGGATGGTCTGGCCCCGACGGTTCACATCGCCGAACAGCGTCAGGAGCTCATCGGTGGCCCGGGAGTCCAGCGCGCCGGTGGGCTCGTCCGCCAGCAGCAGGCGGGGCTGGGTGATAAGTGCGCGGGCCACGGCGGCGCGCTGCTTCTGGCCGCCGGACACCTCGTAGGGGTACTTTTTCAGCAGGTCCGCGATGCCCAGCTGGTCCGCCAGAGGACGCAGGCGGTCACGCATCTCGCTGTACGGGCGGCCCGCCAGCACCAGCGGCAGATAGATGTTGTCCTCCAGCGAGAAGGTATCCAGCAGGTTGAACTCCTGAAACACGAAGCCCAGATGGTCACGGCGGAAGGCGGCGGCATCCGCCTCCTTCACGGCGGACAGGTCACGTCCGTCCAGACGCACCGTGCCGGCGGTAGGGGTATCCAGCGCCGCCAGAATGTTCAGCAGCGTGGTCTTGCCGGAGCCGGATTCGCCCATAATGGCCACATATTCGCCCTGCTCCACTGTGAACTCCACGTTGTGCAGCGCCTCCACGCGGCTGCCGCCGAAGCGGGTGGTATACACCTTGCGCAGACCGCTGACTTCCAGAATCGACATAAAAACGACCTCCTTTTGTTTGCAGGTCACAGTATAGCAGGGGCGGGAAACGGCTGCCATAGCGTTGGCTTACATTTCCCGCCCGTATTCTAACAGAATTGTAAGATTTCAGATACTCACTCCAGAGGGCCGGTGCGGCGGCTCAGGTCCAGACGCAGCACGGTGCCCTCCCCTGCCGCAGACGATGCGGTGATGGTATGCCCCAGGTCGCGGCAGATGCGGCGGCAGAGGTACAGGCCGATACCGCTGGCCTGCCGGTAGGTGCGGCCGTTGCGGCCGGTGTAGCCGCGGTCGAAGATGCGGGGCAGATCCTCCGCCGTGATGCCGATACCGGTGTCGCGGATGCAGAGGGTGGCAGGGGCCTCCGCGTCGATGGTGATGCTGCCGCCCTCCGGCGTGTATTTCAGGGCGTTGGACAGCACCTGCTCCACCACGAAGCCCAGCCACTTCTCGTCTGTCACCACCGACAGATGCAGCGGCTCATAGTGCAGGGTGAGCCTACGGTCGATGAATTCCCCCGCGAATTTCCGCAGGCTCTGGCGGATGATGCCGTCCAGATCGCAGGCGCGGATCACATAGTCGCTGGTCCCCTCGTCCAGGCGCAGGTACATCAGCACCATGTCCACGTACTGCTCGATGCGCAGCAGCTGGCTCATGAGCCGGCGGGCATTGGGGGTGTCGTCCGGCTGAAGGGTCAGGCGCATGGCGGCGATGGGGGTCTTGATCTGATGGACCCAGGCGGTGTAGTAGTCCACCATCTCCCGATAACGGGCGGCGTCGGCCGTCTCCCGCTCCGATGCGGCGCGGCGCAAGGCGGCGATGGCGGCCATGCAGTCGCCCTCCTCAATGGAGGCGGGTTCCGGCAGGTCCATGAGCTGGGCGTTAGCCGCCGTCTGGAGCTCCGAGAGCTTCCGGTGGCGGCGGAGGGTACGGGTATAGTCCCAGACTGCAGTGGCCAGACATAGCAGCAGGCTCAATAACGCAGGGTAGGCCACTGCCGCCAGCGGCAGGCCATACAGAGCAAAGCTGGCCGCCAGCAGGCCCCAGCTCAGGATGAACAGTAATATCGCCAGACGGTGCTGGCGGAGATATCGTCCGAAAAATTTCATAGGTCTCCTTATGTCAGTCCTGCGCCACCAGATAGCCCACGCCGTGGCGGGTGGTGATGAAATCCTCCAAGCCCGAGGCGGCCAGCTTCCTGCGCAGGCGGTTGACGTTGACCGTCAGGGTATTCTCGTCCACGAAGCTGTCCGTCTCCCACAGGGTCTGCATCAGCTTTTCACGGCTGACCACCTGTCCCGCCCGCTCCATAAGGCACAGCAGGATGCGGTACTCGTTTTTCGTCAGGTCGACGGACGCGCCGCCGTACTCCAGCTTCTGCACGTCCGTGCGCAGGCGGGCCCCGCGGCACACCGGCACCGGCGGCTGCACCGCAAAGTCGTAGGTGCGGCGCAGCAGGGCCTGCACCTTGGCCATCAGCACGTTCCGGTCAAAGGGCTTGGCGATGAAATCGTCGGCGCCCATGTTCATGGCCATGACGATGTTCATATTGTCCGCCGCCGAGGACAGGAAGATGATGGGCACGCGGCTGGTGCGGCGGATCTGGCGGCACCAGTGGTAGCCGTCGAAAAACGGCAGAGAGATGTCCAGCAGAATGAGGTGCGGGCCGTAGGCCGCGGCCTCCTCCGCCACGCGGCGGAAATCCGAGACGCAGCGGGCCTCCAGCGCCCAGGACTCCGCCTGCTCACAGACGGCCTGTGCGATGGCGGCGTCGTCCTCCACGATGAAAATACGGTACATGGCGCTCCCCTCCCCTGCTTCTTCGCTGCCAGTTTATTATACCCGACAGGAGGGCCGGTGGCAAGCCGCCGGAGCTTACGACTTTTTTAATTTTTGGGGTTGACAGCAAACTGTATTGCACGTATAATACAGTTGACGACTGTATTATACGACTAACACAGTTTCACAGAAAGGAGGCGAGGCGCGTGATCTCATTTCAGGACTTCCGACAGGTGGACGGCACTCCCATCTATCTCCAGATCGTCCGATACATCCAGCAGGGGCTGGCGGCAGGCACCATACAGGACGGCGACGAGCTGCCGTCGCGGCGGGTGGTGTCGGCACTGCTGGCAGTGAATCCCAACACCGTGCAGAAGGCTTTCAGGCTGCTGGAGGACGAGGGACTGGCAACGTCCCGTGCCGGAGCCAAAAGCTGTATTCAGGCATCGCCGCAGCAGATCGAAGCCCTGCGGCAGGCGATGCTGGAGACGGAGATGCAGGCCATGGTGGACGCGGCGCGGCGCATGGGGCTGAGCCGCGAGGAGGCCCACCGCCTGCTGGACGCACTGTATGACAAGGAGGGAGCGGAGGTATGAGAAAGCACTTATCCGTACTGGGGCTGGCGGCCCGAGGCGCGGTGGGCCGCGTACTGCTCATCACGGTGCTGACGGCGGCACTGGCAGGCGCGCTGCTGTATCTGGTGCCGGCGCAGACGCCCAGCCAGTCCACGGTATACCCCGACGGGGAGGTCGTGGAGACATATACTCCCAGCGACTACTGTTATCTGCCATCCCGCACCGGCGCCACGGTGGTGTGCGCCGTGGGACTGGCGGGTGTGATGGCGGTGCTGAGTCTCAACGGCTGCGGCTACGGGACAAAGACGGATCTGACCATGCGGCGGCTGCGCATCGGCGAGGGCGCGGCCGACCTGTGGTGGATGGCGCTGAACGCCGTGTGCCTGCTGTTCTACTGGGCGGTGATGGCGGCGGTGACGGTGCTGGTATTGCAGCTGCGCATCCGGAACATCGTACCGGACAACGCATTATACACGCCCGGACGGCAGACGCTGCTGCTGGCGGTGTATGCCAGCAGCTTCCTGCACCATCTGATGCCCGTGCGGGACACGCTGGTGTGGGCGGAGGGCGGACTGCTGCTGGCGCTGTGCGCCGCGGCGGCGGCGCGGTTCTCCCAGGCCCAGCGCCAGGGAAAATTCAGCATCGCGCCTATTGCGGCGCTGGCACTGACCATCGGCGGCTTCTTCCCGCGGATGGGAGCTGCCTCCACATTCATATGGGCTTTTGTGGCCGCAGCGGGCGCGGGACTCTGCGTGGTGCTGCTGCAGAAAGGAGAGACGGAGGATGCCGAAAAACAGGACTTCCGCGTGCGGCAGGATGCTTGAGCACGTCCTACCCCCCAACGTACCGGCGGACACCATGCAGGGCATCATCGTCGGCAGTCTGGCCATCGGCGCACTGACGGCTGCCATCGACTTCACCGTGCATTACGCCGCGACCTACCGCGGCATGTTCTACTGGGACGGACGGCTGATGGACACGGCGCTGATGGGCCCCTTCTCCGCCTATGTGGAGCCGGTGGTCATCGTGTTCGGCGTGGTGGTGCTGCTGGCGCTGCTGTCCGCCGTGATGCTGTACAGCTCCTATTATCTGGGCGGGCGCAGCATCTACCTGATGCGCCGTCTGCCCGATGGGCGGCAGACCCTGCGGCGGCAGGTGTGGACCGCGCCGCTGGTCTGGGCGGTGTGCGCCGTGGCCGCGGCGGCGGTGGTGCTGGGGCTGTGCTATCTGGCGTGGCGGTTCATCACGCCGGAGCAGTGCATTCCCACGGCGGAGAATATCCAGCGGGTCATGAACGCCATTGCCGCGTCGCCCTATTCGCACTACTACGGTTAAGGAGGGATCACATATGCTTGAGATCAGCCATATCAGCAAGAAATACGGTTCCAAGGAGGCGCTGCACGATGTATCCCTGACGCTGCCACAGGGGCAGATCGTGGGGCTGTTCGGGGAGAACGGCGCGGGCAAGACCACGCTGATGAAGTGCGTGCTGGGTCTTGTGCGGCACGAGGGCACCGTGACGCTGGACGGCGAGGCCATCGACCGCACCAACATCGACCGGCTCAGCTTTGCCACCTGCGAGCACTCGTTTTTCCCCGGGCTGACGGCGGCGGCCCACCGGGACTTCTACGCCGCCCACTTTCCCCGCTTCAACGACAAGCGGTTCCATGGGCTGATGGAGTTTTTCGATCTGCCCACGGACAAGAAGCTGCGCAGCTTCTCCGCCGGTATGCAGAACCAGTTCGAGGTCATCATGGCGCTGTCGCAGGGCGCGGACTACATCCTGATGGATGAGCCCTTCGCCGGAAACGACATCTTCAACCGCGAGGACTTCTACAAGGTGCTGCTGGGTATCCTGACGGAGCGGGAGACGGTGCTTTTGAGCACCCATCTCATCGAGGAGGTGAAGGACTGCATCTCCCGGGCCGTACTCATCCGCGAGGGCGGCATCGTGGGGGACTGCTCCGCCGAGGAGCTGGAGGAGTCCGGCAGAGACCTGATGGGCTATATCAAGGAGACATATCACTACCGGCCGGAGCGTGTCAGTCAGGCGCTGGATGCCCTGACGGACGGAGAGGAGGGCGAGGACGCATGAAACAGAGCCTTGCGGCTGCGGCGGCCATGCTGGTGCTGGCGGCGGCGGTACTGACGGCGACCAATACGGCGCTGGACGCCACCGCCGTGCCGACGCCCTACACCGCCGTCCTCTCCCACGGCGACGCCGCAGCGGCGGAGGGCCTGCGCTTCCGCACCGCCGCGCGGTTCGGCAGCTGCCTGCGGTGGGACACGGTGTACGACGTGGGGGCCAATACGTGGGAGTCGGAGGAGTCCTTTGCCGTGCGGGTCTACAACAACGCCTACACCCAGTATGACGATGTAACGGATCGTCCATCGTGGGAGAGCTTCAACACGCGGTACATCAATGCGGCGATCCGGCGGGAGGATGCGCTGGGTGCGCACCTGCGGCAGGCCGCGGAGGCCCGGAATCGTGAGAACGGCTACGAAAGCAGCTACACCGAGCGGGTGATGCTGCGGGAGTACTATGAGGCGTATCCCCTGTACCTGGCGTCCGATGCGCACAGCGTGGGGCAGCTGTTTGACGACTACAGCGACTACGATGAGCTGACGTTCCCCATGTTCGACAGGCTGCGCATCCCGGTGGGGGATGCGGACTGGATGGAGCCCAGCGTCGTTACCGGCTCCTCCGGAGAGATGTATCTCACGGGTGATACGCGGCTGCGCACCCAGAACCGGTTCACGCCGCTGTCGCTGGGGTGCGAGAGCGGTACGCTGGTGACGGTGGGCTTTTCCCCCGACGCGGAACCCAAGGCGGAATGGGCGCCGGAGGGCTTCGGGCTGTGGTACATCCCGTTCATCAAGGAGAGCGGCACCAGCCGGGCCGGAGGCGGCTACACCTACACGCGGGTGGATGCGGACAACGCGCAGCTGGTGTGTGAGCTGGACATCGCCGCGCAGCGGGTGGTGGGCTTGCAGTACAGCGGCGACCGGTCAGAGGTGCTGCTGACCACCGCTGAGGACGGTCAGTACGTGCTGCGCATTCTGGACGCGGCGGACTTCCGCTGCAAGCAGATCGTCCCGCTGGTGGAGGTGGGCGAGCTGCTGCACTGGGAGGGCACCGTCGGCACCGGGGCCGGTTTTGCCTATCAGGAGAGCCGGTCGGACTACCCCACCGTGACCTATCACAGTGAGGACGACCTGCTGGTGGCCGCTGCGGGCAAGACGCTGGTGGTGCTGCTGCCGGAGGGCGGCGGCTGGGCCGTGGAGTTCACCACGCCGCTGCTGTGGCCCACATGGCAGGACGATGGAACGCTGGACTGGGGCGCGGCCATGCTGACGGATGCCGCGGAAGCGTGGTACTACGGCAGCTCCACCATCGATCTGACGGACGAGGTGGACCGCATGCCCATGTGCTGGCAGGACGGGAAGCTGGCGCTGGCCGCCAACGACTACAGCGGCGAGCAGACGCTGGTGGAGGTCTACGACCGGACGGGGCTGCGGTACGGTGCGCTGCTGGACGCGGGGCTAAGTGCGCAGGAGCGCTCCAGCTTCGGCTTCAGCGCGGCGCGGGAGTATCCCGAGCTGGTCTGGGAATAAACGAAAAAAGCAGCCCTCCGGCACTTCAGAAGTGCCGAAGGGCTGCTTTTTCTGCTGATCTCGGGGCGTTATTCCACGGTGACGCTTTTGGCCAGATTGCGGGGCTTGTCGATGTCGCAGCCACGGGCCAGGGCGATGTAGTAGGCCAGCAGCTGCAGGGGCACCACGCCCAGCTGGGGCAGGAGCATGGTCTCCGTCTCCGGCACGGTGAGGACGCGGGCCACGCGGCTGTGCATCCGCTCCGCGCCGGTCTCGGTGGTCAGGGCCAGCACCCGGGCGCCCCGGGCCTGCACCTCCACCACGTTGCTCATGGCCTTGTCGAACAGGGGCATATACGTGGCGGCGGCGATCACCGGAGTGCCCTCCTCAATAAGGGAGATGGTGCCGTGCTTCAGCTCGCCGGAGGCGTAGGCCTCGGAGTGGATATACGAAATTTCCTTCAGCTTCAGGCTGCCCTCCAGCGACAGAGCGTAGTCCAGATTGCGGCCGATGAAGAAGATCTGCTCATGGCCCGCCAACTCCCGAGCCGCGGCCTGTATCTCCGCGGTGTCGGAGAGGATATGGGCCATCTGGGCGGGCAGGGCCTCGATGCCCCGCACCATGGCGGTGTAGGTATCGAAGTCCACGGTACCTAAAATATCGCCGAAGTACAGGCCCAGCAGGTTCAGTACCACCATCTGGGTGCTGTACGCCTTGGTGGTGGCCACGGCGATCTCCGGCCCCGCCCAGGTATACAGCACGTCGTGGGACTCCCGGGCGATGGAGGAGCCTACTACGTTGACGATGGACAAAATGCGGGCGCCGCGCTTTTTGGCCTCCCGCAGGGCGGCCATGGAGTCCAGCGTCTCGCCGGACTGGCTGATGACGATGACCAGGTCGCCCTTGCCCACGATGGGGTCGCTGTAACGGAACTCGGAGGCCAGACTCACCTCTACGGGGCGGCGAAGCAGGCGCTCCAGCACGTACTTGCCCACCATGCCCACATGGTAGCTGGAGCCGCAGGCCACGATGCACACACGGCCCAGCTCCCGTATCTCACGATCCGTCATGGTCAGGTCGCTGAGCACCACGCGACCGTCCCGGATGCGGCCGGTGATGGCGCGGGCGATGGCGTCGGGCTGCTCGTAGATCTCCTTGAGCATGAAGTGGTCGTAGCCGCCTTTTTCCGCGGCGTCCACATCCCAGTCGATGTGGTGATGCTCCTTTTCGATGGGGCGGCGGCGCTCGTCATAGATGCGGATGCCGCCACGGGTGACGACGGCCAGTTCTCCGTCGTCCATATACACGATATCCCGCGTGTGGCGCAGCAGCGCCGTCACGTCGGAGGCGATGAAGTTTTCCCCGTCGCCGTAGCCCAGCAGCAGCGGCGCGTCCTTGCGGGCGGCAATGAGACGGTCCGGCGCGTCGGCGCAGACGATGCCCAGCGCGTAGGCGCCCTCCACGGCGGAGAGCATGCTGTTCACCGCCTCGAACACGTCGCGGCTGGCGGCGTAATAGTAGTCCAGCAGCTGGGCTACCACCTCCGTGTCCGTCTCGGAGCGGAAGGCGTAGCCCTTGGCGGTGAGCTGGGCGCGGAGCAGGGCGTAGTTCTCGATGATGCCGTTGTGGACAACGGCGAACAGGCCGCTCTGGCTGACCTGGGGATGGGCGTTGATGTCGTTGGGCTCACCATGGGTGGCCCAGCGGGTATGGCCCACGCCCAGCGTACCGGTGAGGGTGCGGCCCTCCTCCGTCAAATCGGCCAGCGCCTGCAGGCGGCCTCTGGTCTTGCAGACCTGCAAGCCCTCGGGGCCGCAGACAGCCATGCCCGCCGAGTCGTAGCCGCGGTACTCCAGACGGCGCAGGCCGTCCAGCAGGATGGGGGCGGCTTCCTGCGTGCCCACGTATCCCACGATTCCACACATATTTGATTTTCCTCCTGAAAGATATGATCTCTGTCGGAAGAACAAACACGCAGACCATTTGTGTCTTCGCATCCGGTCACAGCCCCTCTGTTTTGCGGTCGCCCGCATATTTATGAGCTGTGTGCGCATCCGGACGATGCGGAGGAGCATCCGCCGAATTTTCGATCGCTCCCCACCTCGTTATCCCACGGCGGCGGAAAATATCCGCCGGCCTGCCGGCGAGAGATTTTTCGTCAAGACAAGGCGCAAAAGCGCAGGAATACTTTCTGTATTTCCAGCTTTTGCAACGATGTATTGGCGGAAAATATCCGCCGGCGCGTGGGAGCATGGCGCTTGTGTCGGAACCTGTGTCCGAATCCTCCCTTCACATTCTGCGTATCTATGCAAACGCTGCGGGCGGCATATTTCCGGCCCGCAGGGGCATACTGAGAGAAATACCCTATGGAAAGGGCGTGTATCGCTTGGCAACTGCGTTTTTCCGCACCATCATCCTGTACCTGCTGCTGATCGCGGGTCTGCGGCTCAGCGGCAAGCGGCAGATCGGTGAACTGGAGCCCATCGAGCTGGTGCTGACGCTGCTGATCTCCGATCTGGCGTCGGTACCCATGCAGGACTTCGGGCTGCCGCTGCTCAACGGCGTGGTGCCCATTCTGGCACTGATCGCGCTGTCCACCCTGTTCAGCTGCGTCAGCCTGCGGAACGTGCGGTTCCGGTCGCTGGTGTGCGGTGAGCCGGCGCTGGTCATCAAGGATGGCCGCATCCGGCAGGAGGTGATGCACCACAACCGCCTGACGCTGGACGAGCTGATGGAGGAGCTGCGGGGGCAGGGCGTGCTGGACATCAACACCGTGAAGTACGCGGTGCTGGAGACCAGCGGACACCTGTCGGTGCTGCTGCGGGCCGACCGGCAGCCGCTGACGGCGCAGCAGATGGCGGCTGCCGTGGAGGATGACGTGCTGCTGCCCACGGTGGTCATCAACGACGGCCGCGTCATGGCGGAAAACCTGCGGCAGGCCGGCCGGGATGAGAACTGGCTGCGGCAGCAATTGCAGAAGCGGAAAATAAAGCATCCCCGGGACGTGTTCCTCCTGTCCGTGGACGAGGGCGGCAACGTGGTATGCCAGCTGAAGGAGGACGCACGATGAAAGCCATACGCATCCCTGTTTTCGTGCTGGCGGTGCTGCTGGCGTTCTCCGTGTGCAACGCCGTACACCTCACCCGCCGGTGCGCGCTGTGGCAGGCGGAGCTGGCGGAGGCTGACCGTGCGGCGGCCATGGGCGACACGGAGGCCGCCGGTGCGGCGCTGGCGCGGCTGGAGGCCCTGTGGCAGGCCGATCAGGCGTATCTGCACATCGTGGTGTCCCACGAGGACATCCACGACGCGGAGACGCTTTTGCGGCGGGCCGCGCTGCTGTGCGACACGGGAAACGACGAGCTGCGCCCCGCGCTGGCGGAGCTGCGGTCCGCCATGAGCATGGTGGCGGAGACACAGCAGATCAGCGCGAAGAATATCCTGTGACTCACTTCTCGCTGAGGAGCTTATTCAGCTCGCTCATGAAGGTGTTGATGTCCTTGAACTGGCGGTAGACGGAGGCGAAGCGGACGTAGGCCACCTCGTCGGCCTTCTTCAGCTTCTCCATGACCTTCTCGCCGATGACCTCGGTGCTGACCTCGCGCTCCAGCGCGTTCTGCAGCTCCTGCTCGATCTCCATGGCCATGCGCTCCATCTCCGCCACGGGGACGGGACGCTTTTCGCAGGAGCGCTGGATGCCGCGCAGCACCTTGCTGCGGTCGAAGCTCTGGCGGGAGCCGTCCTTCTTGATGACTACCATGGGCAGGCTCTCCACCGTCTCGTAGGTGGTAAAGCGCTTCTCGCAGGCCAGGCATTCCCTGCGGCGGCGGATGCTGCTGCTCTCGTCAGCGGGGCGGGAGTCCACGACCTTGCTCTCTTTGTATCCGCAATAGGGACATCTCATATGTTGACCCTCCTGATCTTGCGGCAAAATACCGCTGGATGGCAACAGTATAGCATAAATCTACCGGATTTGGTAGAGGGCGGCGCGATTTTTTTACGGGCGCTTATCGCGGCGGCAGCTGCGGCGTCCAGCCGCCGGAAAAAGTGTAGAGGACGGTGCGGCGGCCCTCCCGATGTGTCACGGCGGCGAAGCAGAACAGCTCCGTCAGCGGGAAGGGGGCCTCCGGCGGCCAGGGTGCGGCAAGCCGCGTGCTGCCGCCCTCCCGATGCAGCAGCGCACCGGTGGGAACGGGCCAGGGGAAGCCGTCCGATGGGGTGAGGGGACGCCAGGGGGCGGTCTGCACCGGCTGGGCGGTGCAGCGCGTGACCGCGCCCAGCGGCGCGGTCATGGCGGCGGAGTAACGGCGGTGGAGGCGGCCGTCCTCCGTGACGCCCAGCAGCAGTTGTCCGCCGACGCCGCAGGCGTACAGGCGGTACAATCCGGCGGGCAGGCCGGTGCAGGCAGCGCGGAAGGACGTGTCCGGTCCCGCGGGCTCCACGTACAGCGTGCCCACGCGGCGGCCATCCAGACAGACAGGCACCTCCACGGTCCTCGCCCCCTTCCCTACGAAAAACAGGTCTGTGCCATGGTATGCACAGACCTGTTCTGCTTATGCGTTTTTCCCGTGCGGGACGGCTACACCAGGTGGCTGCCGGTAAGGCCGAAGCTGACGGCGATGGCGGCATCCACCTGCTCCATCACCGCGCCGTCCACGCGGCCCATCCTCTCCCGCAGGCGGCGCTTATCCAGCGTGCGGATCTGCTCCAGCAGGATCACGGAATCCTTGGGCAGGCCGCTGCCCTGGGCCGCCAGGGCGATATGGGTCGGCAGCTTGGCCTTCCCCAGCTGGGAGGTGATGGCCGCCGCGATGACCGTGGGGCTGTGGCGGTTGCCGGTGTCGTTCTGCACGATCAGCACCGGACGCACGCCCCCCTGCTCGCTGCCCACCACGGGGCTGAGATCGGCGTAGTATATGTCGCCGCGTCTGACATTCGTATCCACAAAGTTCACACTCCGCCGCAAGAAGTACCGGAGGGATATGTCCTCAGGTCACTTCCATTGTCCCACGCAGCCGCGGAATTTATACCCTTTGCAGTTCAGTAAATTCCGGTTTTGTTCCGCCCGATGTATCCTATGCGCCGCCGCCCTCCGCCGTGTCAGACGACGCGGTGGTACATTCAAAGCTCAGCAGCCGGACAGTCAGAACCATCTGGCCGTCCTGAGAAAACTCAGCATAGCGGGGAAACAGGCCGGACTCATCCAGCCAGACGGCGCACAGCACCTTGCCGCCCGAGGCACCGGTGGTATCCAGCGTCAGCCGCAGGCAGGGGGCATCCTCCAGTGTCTCGGCGCCCTGCTCCAGCACGTAGCCGTTCGCCAGCGCCCGCAGCAGGTAGGGCAGGCAGTTGGCGGGGCAGATGTCCGAGGACGCGCCTACCGGCAATTGCAGGCCCTCGCAGGCCAGAGTCAGGTCCTCCCCCGAGGCCACGGCGGTGAGCCCCGCCAGCTCGTGGGGCTGGGTGACGGTGGTGACGGCGTCTCCCGCCGCATCATAGCTGCACAGCAGGGTGAAGGTGCGGCTGTCGGTGTCCGTGTGGCTGGTGACCTCCGCCTCCAGGCGGGCGGTCCGAACGGTGCGGTACTGGTCCTGTACGGCGTTCCCCGCAGCCGCGCCGCCGCAGCCGCACAGCGCCGCGCACAGCAGCAGCGGCAATATGATCTTTTTCACGGTATCCCTCCTTTTCGGGAAGGCTCTCCGCTACTCCACCTCTTTCAGCGCGTAGGGCAGTTTCTCTAACAGGTCGCTGGGGGTCATGCCCCGCCGTCCCTTGTCCGCCGCAGCCAGATCGCCGGCCCTGCCGTGGAGCCATACGGCGCAGCAGCAGGCGGCAAACGGCTCCATGCCCTGGGCCAGCAGGCCGGCGGCGAGTCCGGTGAGGATGTCGCCGCTGCCGCCCTTGGCCATGCCGTCGTTACCGGTGGTGTTCACCGCCAGACGGCCGTCCGGCGCGGCCACCACCGTGCCGCGGCCCTTCAGCACCAGATAGACGCCGCGGCGGGCCGCATAGGCCGCCGCCCCGCTCTCCCGTCCGCGGCTGAGGTCGCCGCCGGCACGGAAAAACTCCCCCTCGTGGGGCGTCATCACCGTCACCTGACCGCGGCGGAGGGACAACTCATCTATATGCCGCTCCAGCGCGTTTATGCCATCGGCATCCAGCACCAGCGGCTTGTCCAGCGTCAGCAGGCGGCGCACCAGCGCATCGCTCTCCTCGCCGCGTCCCATGCCGCAGCCCATAGCCACGGCATCGCACCCGGCGGCGCGGCGGCGGATGTCCTCCTCCGCCGCCAGAGAGAGCCTGCCCTCCAGCGTGGGCAGCGGGTGGGGCATGGTCTCATCGGACTTCACCGCCGCCACCTGCCAGATGTCGGACGGGACGCCCAGAAAGACCAGCCCGCAGCCGGAGCGAACGGCGGCGCGGGAGCAGAACACCGGCGCGCCGGTGTAGCCCACGCTGCCCCCCAGCACGTACACCTTGCCGAAATCCCCCTTGTGGCCCGCAGGGTCGCGGGGCGGCAGGGCGGCCTTTACATAGTCAAAGTCGATGGTCAGCATGCACATTGCTCCTCTCGGCGTTTTTTGTTCAGTATAGCATGACTGTCAACGGCAGGAAAGCGGTATTCTGTGAAAAAAGTGCTTGCAAGTTTCGGTACGATATGGTATCGTAAGCACGAGCAAATGCGATGAACGGGAAGATCCGCGGCGTAGGCGTCCCCAAGAGAGGGCCGGCCACCGGCTGCAAGCCGGCCTGAGACGTGCCGAGGTGTTCGCCCGGGAGCTTCCGCGAGGAAATGCGCGGACGGGTCATCCTCCGTTAACGGGAAACGAGTGCGCGGGCTGCGGCCCGCGAAGCTGGGTGGTACCACGGAAGCATCGCCTTTCGTCCCATGTCATGTGGGATGAAAGGTATTTTTTTATCCCAAAAACGAAACTCTCAAAAGGAGGACTCACACCATATGAAGGAAAAACTGGAAAAGCTGCTGGCCGAGGGGCGCGCCAGGATCGAGGGCGTCCGCAGCGAGCCGGAGCTGCAGGAGGTCAAGGCGCTGCTGCTGGGCAAGCAGGGCAGCCTGA